>OHYI01000017.1_pt1 | contig 104386 bp, 90 predicted proteins | sample 1580231 | NCBI WGS metagenome assembly OHYI01 (sample SAMEA3882555, study PRJEB24775) | human gut metagenome | biome: human-associated habitat; feature: intestine environment; material: feces | place: Netherlands | collected 2009/2010
TCCAGGGTTTTTAAGACTTCTGCAGCGTCTCCCGGGATCAGCGTGATGCGGTCGGCGAAGCCGGATTTTTCGAAGTTCTCCCGTGCGATCGGAATGCGTTTTTCGTAATTTTCTATTGTGGTAATCTCTGCGTCCGGTTCGCCGTACTGTGCCATGAAAACAGCAGAGAATCCTACGGCAGTTCCTACCTCCAGGATTCTCTTTGGCTGTTTCATCTTTAAGAATACTTTTAAAAAGCTCTGCATTTCACGGCGAATGATCGGCACTTTTGTCTGTTTGGCCGTCCGCTCCAGATTTTCCAGAAACGGGGTGTGGCCGGTGTCCAGGGAATTGATGTAGGTTACCATTCGTTCGTCTATTATCATGTAAGATTCCTCTTGTTTTGCAAACGTGCGTTATTCCGCGGACGGCTGTCCTTCGGTGTTGACGCCCGCCAGGATTTCCAGCATTTCATCGACGGTCTGTGCGGTATTCAGCACGTAGGAGCCGTCCTTGATGCCGCCGTAATAGCCGGACAGGCGGTACTGGACTTCGAAAACTAGAATGCTTTCGTCGATCAGTCCGTTGTCTTTCAGGAGTTCACCGAGTTCTTTTGCCTCCATGCCGGAACGCACCTGTACGGTGACTTCCTTTCCTTTTCCTCTGGATGCGACTGGCTCCTCAGCAAACACGTCATGTCCAAACTGATATGAAGTTTTCGCTGCCAGAATGATCACAAGAATCACGCAGACGTAAATGAGCAGGCGCACGGTTCCTTTCGCACCTGTCAGCGCTGCGCGGTATCCGGCATCCCTTTTCTTTTCGGACATGGGCGCTCTCCTTTTGATTTTCGGTTTTAGATTTCCGGTACTCCGATGCGGATTGCCTCTGAAATGCAGTCCTGCACCTTCTGTACCATCTTACAGACCTCGAGTTCCGCTTCAAGATAGGCGTTTGCTTTCTCGCTTTTGCGGAGTGCGTAGGAATCCCGCTCGAGGGAATCTACGGCGTCGTAGAGGTCTACGTTTTCTGACTGCTGCAGTCGATAATTGCGGATTCGATAGTCATCGACCCGGCTTTTTAAGTCCGGGTCTTTTTCAAGTTCCTCTTCCATCCACAAGTAATTCTGATATGCCCTGCTCTCCCTCATTTCTTCGATGAGCGCATCCAGACATTCTGTTACTTTGTCCATGGTATTTATGCCTCCATGATGATCGGAAGGATCATCGGTCTTCTCTTTGTTTTCTTCCATACATAATCGCCGAGGGCATCTTTGATCGTGGATTTGATCTTGCCCCAGTCGGAGATATTTTTGGAAAGGCAGCCATCCAGTGCCTCTTCTACAACTTCTCTTGCCTCGCCCATCAAATCCTCGGATTCGCGTACATAGACGAAACCGCGGGATACGATATCCGGGCCGGCCAGAAGCTGGTTTGTTCTCTTTTCGAGAGTCAGTACAACGACCATGATTCCGTCCTCGGACAGATGCTGGCGGTCACGCAGGACGATATTTCCTACATCACCAACGCCGAGTCCGTCGACCATGATGGCTCCGGTGTGGACTTTGCCAGTTACTGCTGCGCCGTCCTCATCGAGTTCCATGACATCACCGGAATACATGAGGAAGATGTTCTCTTTCGGGATGCCGAGGCTCTGTGCTACTTCTGCGTGTGCTTTTAAGTGACGGTATTCGCCGTGTACCGGGATCGCGTATTTCGGTTTTACCAGGGAGTAGATCAGCTTGATTTCCTCCTGGCAGGCATGTCCGGATACATGAGCATCCTGGAAAATAACATCTGCGCCTTTGCGGAGCAGCTCGTTGATGATCTTGGTGACGGACTTTTCATTGCCCGGGATGGGGTTGGAGGAGAAGATTACGGTATCCCCCGCACCGATCGTGATCTTACGGTGCATATTGTTGGCCATACGGGACAGGGCTGCCATACTTTCGCCCTGGCTTCCGGTGGTGATAATCACCTGCTGCTCATCGGGATAATTCTTCATCTGATCCAGATCCACCAGTGTATTCTCGGGAATATTGATGCACTCCAGCTTGATGGCGGTATCCAGGATATTTACCATACTGCGGCCTTCCACAGCCACTTTACGGCCAAATTTGTATGCCGTATTGATGATCTGCTGTACACGATCCACGTTGGATGCGAAAGTTGCCACGAAAATTCTGGTGTTCTTATGTTCTTCAAATAAAGTATCAAAGGTCTTACCCACTGTTTTCTCAGAAGGTGTAAAGCCGGGACGCTCTGCATTGGTGGAGTCGCACATCAGTGCCAGTACACCCTTTTTGCCGATTTCTGCAAAACGCTGTAAATCAATAGCATCTCCATATACCGGTGTGTAGTCTACCTTAAAGTCTCCGGTGTGCACCACAATACCGGCAGGGGAATAAATGGCCAGTGCTGCGGCATCTACGATACTGTGATTCGTCTTGATGAATTCCACACGGAAATCGCCCAGATTAATGGACTGACCGAACTTCACTACTTTACGCTTGGTCTTCTTCATGAGATTGTGCTCGGTCAGCTTGTTCTCGATAATACCCATGGTCAGGCGGGTAGCGTAGATGGGAACATTAATATCCCGCAGCACATAAGGCAGTGCTCCGATATGATCCTCATGTCCGTGAGTGATGACAAAACCCTTTACCTTGTCGATATTGTCCTTCAGATAAGTCACATCCGGGATGACCAGATCGATTCCCAGCATATCATCTGCAGGGAAAGACAGACCACAGTCCACCACAATAATACTGTCCTCATACTGGAAGGCAGTAATGTTCATACCGATCTGCTCCAGGCCTCCCAAAGGAATGATCTTCAGACCTGAAACGTTACTATTCTCTTTTTTCTTTTTCAACGAAATTACCTCCAAATTCTATACGTCTATACAACTGTTCTTAGTGTATGTATCCCGGCGTTAGAACGGATTGTTATGCTCTGCAAACAAAGACCTGTGATTTACCTCCTGTTTTCACGGCTCTCTTCTCAAAGACTCCCGTGGAGATCAGACATCCCAGATCTTACGATTCCATCAAAATAACGGCATCTCTCATGCCCTTCGTGTATTCCCTGTCACTTTTAGCACAAAACCATTATATGCTGAAACCGGCAAAGCCTCCAATATCCCTCTCTGCCAATCATACAAATCATATATAAATATAAGACCGTCCTTCTCGCAGGACCGCCTGTATTTATCATATATCAAGGTCATAAGCCTGAAAACACAACGTGCTTGCACGGGAGTGATTTTATGGCTTAATGACCTGCCCCAATATGAGCATAAAAGCGGAGCGAATGCTTCGCAATATGGTGATATTGGAACGGATTGTGTGAGTGCATGGCACGGAACAATCCATAGGATATGATCTAAATTAAATCAACGTCCTCTAACATATCCGCAAATACTCCGGATACCGCTTCCAGTTCTTCATCATCGGAGACTACATCATAAATGCTCTCTTCTTCACCATCCTGAGACATATCCTTCAGGATCAGGGCATCTCCATCGCCCTCTTCCACATCAGTCACCAGGATGTAATTGTGTCCTCCGATCCTGGTCTGTTCCAGTACATAAAATTCTACAGGTTCTTCGCCTTCGGGGCGAAATGTAATCTTTTCCAATTTACTCATTCTGTTTCCTTTTTCTTCTCATTGTTCCTGCGATCCAGATAGCCCTGCAGGATCAGAGCAGCTGCGATCATATCCACGTAATCCTTACGGTTCTCACGGCGGATTCCCGCTTCCATCATGGCTTTGTCCGCTGCCACAGTCGTCAGTCTCTCATCCCAGAAATATACCGGGAGACCGGTCCTGCGCTCCAGCTTGTCCTTGAACTCTTTGGTCAGTTCCACGCGGACACCTTCGGTATCGTTCATGTTCTTGGGAAGTCCCAGTACGATCTCTTCCACTTCATTCTCGACGATCAGTTCCTCGATCCGGGCCAGCGTCTGTCGTAATTTATTCTCTTCTTTGCGGCGAATGATCTCCACACCCTGCGCTGTTAAGAGCAGACTGTCACTGATCGCCACGCCCACGGTACGTGAGCCGAAATCCAAACCCATGATACGCATGTGGGTCCTCCTGATAACTGTAATTATTTCCAGTGTTTTGTCCTGATATACTCCGTGAGCAGTTCTTCCACCAGTTCGTCCCGTTCCACCTTCATGATGAGGCTGCGGGCATTTTTGTGACTGGTAATATAAGTAGGGTCCCCGCTCATGATATAACCTACGATCTGGTTCACAGGGTTATATCCTTTTTCCGTCAGTGCCTCATATACGGTAGAAAGCACCAGCTTCACGCCGGTCTCAGGTTCTGTCTCTACCTTGAAGTATTGTGTATTTCCTAAGTCCTGCATACGATCCTCTTATTCTGCATTAATGCAATTTCTGTAACTATTCAGAGCCCCATTCGCAAAACCGCTGCTGTGCAGCTCCTTGAATAACATGCTTGCATGTTATTTGCTCATAGCGGTTACTTCGCCGCATAAATTATGTCAAATGTTCTTACGAATGCAAGCATTCGACGTACATATTGCCATAATTTGCACGGCTCTGAATAGTTGCAAATCTCTCCGTTATGCCTTATATTACCGCATTTACTTTGAAAATTCAAGGGGCATCTGCGATGTGCTCCGTGGTATCTTCCTTTTTCTCTATAAAGAATTTCTCCAAAAATCCGCTTTTAAAAATATTTTTATAGGTATCGTAGTCCACCTGCCGGTGTTCTCCCTGCTCTTTCAGCTTCTGACACAGCATCTGCACCAGCTTATACTTTTCCTGATAGGTTTTTCCCCTGTAAAATGTCTTCACCTGTTCCGTGTTATGTCCAGCCAGGATATCCATGACCCAGGACAGATTTTCCCAGCCTCTCGGCGTTACAACACTGTCATTTCCACTGTCGTTTTTCTGACATATATGTATATTTACCGGATACAGCCCCAGAAATTCCAGAATTGCCGGATGGAATCCCTGTTTCTCCCCATAGGACAGGAATTCTCTGGCGGAAAATCCCAGCTTCATAAAACGCACTCTGTCCATGATCGCCATATCAAAGCTGCGCACAGTATGATTGTATTCTCTCGGGTTGGAGCACAGGATCAACACCCAGCCCTGTGGAAGCGTATGCTGTCCGCTGTCATCTTCTTTGCTTCTTCAATGGTATATGTCTTCATATGTTTCTCTCCTTTTATTTATCTATCATGATCTGCTGCACCCATTTCGGAGCCTCGGCACATGGCTTTTCCTCAATAAAGATGACCGGATATTCCGGCTGCTTCTCCGGGTATTCCCCGTCTCCGTCCGTAAAATAGATCAGGCAGTCCGGTTCCAGATTCTCTTCTTTCCGCAGTCGTTCAATCCTGTCAAATACCGGCCGAAATGAGGTTCCGCCAAATCCGAACACCGGGTATCGTTCTTCCCGCCGCAACTGGTCTGCGACCTCAATAAGATTTCCCCCTTCCCCGCCGAAGATTCCCTGCGACCATTCTGTCCACTTTTTGCTGACTTGTACTTTTTGTATCTGCATAAAGATCTGTGGACGATTCCAGAATCCGTGATCATCACTCACACCAAAACCGGCCCCGCCCAACGATTGATAAAGCGCTTCTTCCAGCGGTTTTTCCAGTTTCGCCTGCCGGTAGATCTCCCCCAGCGACATTCCCGGCAGTTTGTCTCCCCAGCCGCGCATCAGCTCCTTTACTCCCGGCGGCAACAGCCATTCCGGTCCGTGGTTTTTCAAACAGTATTCTATATACCATGTCTGATAGTCCATAATGCTGTCGATCAGTCTTGCATCTTCGTACATACACCTTCGGGAAAAATGCCCCAGAATTCCATGCAGATACAGGTGCATCAGTTTTTTCTCCACCTTCAAAAACTCTCGTTCTTCATAAAATCCCAGCAAAAATTCCGGCTGTTTTGCAGCCGCACCACTGCCGTAATTTCTTCTGCGCTGTAATTCGTTCTCATGGATATGTCCTCCCTGTGCTTACAGTTGTACCACATTTTTCTCCAAAAACCGTCATCCAGTCTCGGGTTGCAAAAAAAGACCGGAAAGCACATGAATTTGTACTTTCCGGTCTCTCATTTTCTGAATCATTCCTATTCTGTTGTTTTATCGTATTGTCGGCATCAACAGGATCTCATCATTTACAAATCCTTCCACCGTGCCGCGCACTACAGTATTGGTCACCGCTTTTTTGCCGTTCTCTGTCAGGGGAACCGCTACTTTCACATAATCTCTTGTATGTCCCAGCAGGTATTCCGTTCCGCCGATCTCCTTGGTCTCCTCCAGAAGCACCTCCGCCTCCCGTCCCACATAGTGGGTCCGGAACTGCTTCGACTGTTCCTTCTCCATAGCCAGAAGTTCCGCACTTCTGGTGGTCTTCACGGGATCTGGCACCTGGTGAGACATCACGGCCGCTCTGGTACCTGCCCGTTTGGAATACTTGAAAATATGCATCTCGAAGAATTGAATCCGGTCTAAAAATTCCTTTGTCTGCGCAAACTCTTCCTCAGTCTCCCCCGGGAAACCCACAATGACATCTGTGGTGATGGCGGGATGGTCAAATACCTTACGAAGCAGCGCAACACTCTCCGCATATTCTTCGGAAGTATATTTACGGTTCATACGGCGTAGCGTGGCATCACAGCCGCTCTGCAAGGACAGATGGAAATGGGGACACAGCTTCGGCAATGCCGCCATTCTGGCTGCCGTCTCCTCCGTAATAATGCGGGGTTCCAGGGAACCGATACGGATCCGCTCAATCCCTTCAATAGTATGGATCCGTTCCAGCAGATCGATCAGCTTACTGCTGCCGGAATAATCTCTTCTCTCCTCATCTTCTTTTAATACGGAGACACTTTCTCCCCGCTTCCAGGCTTCCTCATCGAAATCAATGCCGTAGGAACTGATATGGATACCTGTCAGTACGATCTCCCGGTATCCGTTCTGTGCCATGCCGGTGATCTCCCGGATGATATCTTCCGCCCTGCGGCTGCGGACTCTGCCTCTGGCATAGGGGATAACGCAGTAAGAGCAGAACTGATTGCATCCGTCCTGAATTTTAATATAGGCACGAGTGTGCTCCGCCGTCTGTTTCAGAGTCATTTCTTCGTATTCTGCAGTATGGTTAATGTCTATAACAGTAGTGTCATGCAGAGTCTTGTCCACACCATGCCCGGCATTTTCTGCATTCTCCGCCACCGCATCTTCCTGTTCCAGATCCTGCAAATATTCCTCCAGAATGGACGCCAGGTCCTTCTTGCGGTTGTTGCCGATCGCCAGATCGATGCAGGGATCCTGCTCAACATCTTCCCTTCCGGTCTGCACGTAGCATCCCACAGCCACTACCAGCGCATTGGGGTTTTTCTGCTTGGCCCGATGAAGCATCTGTCTGCTTTTCCGGTCTGCAATATTGGTAACTGTGCAGGTATTTACAATATAAATATCTGCGGTTTCATCAAATGGTACAATAGTATAACCTTTTTCTTGTAACATTTGTTGCATTACTTCTATTTCATAGGAATTAACCTTACATCCAAGGTTGTGTAATGCTACACTTTTCATAGGATTCCTCACTTTTTTTGTATTGTTTTCGTCTTGACTTTTGAGCGTTCCCCCATTAATATAAAGTCAGAAGGTATGACACACATTAAGGAGGTAGTCAACATGAAGACAGTTCAGATTTCTTTAAATTCTATTGATAAGGTAAAATCTTTCGTAAACGATATTACTAAGTTCGATTATGATTTCGATCTTGTATCCGGCAGATACGTAATTGATGCAAAGTCCATCATGGGTATCTTCAGCCTGGATCTTTCCAAGCCTATCGACCTGAACATCCATGCAGAGGATGGCGCTGATGAGGTTCTGGAAGTATTAAAGCCTTATCTGGTATAAGTTACCGATTCGGAATTCCGAATACATAGTAAAACAGAGAACACCTTGAGAGACGCAATCCTCTTGAGGTGTTTTTTATATGCCATTCCAAAAAAGTAACTATTCAGTACCTCTGTTTCCCCGGTTCTGAATAGTTACTCTGCATTCGCACTTATGCTTCCGCAATGATCAGTTCTTTGGTCTCCAGTGCGGTCTTCACCAGTTCATCGATCTTCTCATCCAGATTGTGTTCATGTCTGCGGATCACCTTCACGTTGGGTTTCGTCACAGGATGCTTTGCCACGAAAATGGTACAGCAGTCTTCATAAGGAAGAATGGAAGTCTCATAGGTTCCGATCTTCTCGGATACTTCCACGATCTCCTGCTTGTCAAAACCGATCAGCGGACGATAGACCGGCAGCTCGCAGACTTCATTGGTGGCGATCAGGGAATTCATGGTCTGAGATGCCACCTGGCCAATGCTCTCACCGGTGATCAGACCCAGGCACTCGGTCTCCTTCGCGATCTGCTCTGCGATCCGCATCATATAGCGGCGCATGATGATGGTCAGTTCCTCATGCGGACATTTCTCATAAATATATAACTGAATATCGGTAAAGTTGATCACATGCAGATAGATCGGTCCGGTGTAACGGGCAACGATCTTCGCCAGATCCACTACTTTCTGCTTCGCACGCTCACTGGTGTAAGGCGGTGCATGGAAATATACCGCATCGATCTTGACGCCTCTCTTGGCGATCATATAACCTGCCACGGGAGAATCAATACCACCGGAGAGAAGCAGCATTCCCTTGCCACCGGTACCTACGGGCATTCCTCCGGGACCGGGCAGGATCACGGAGTAGATATAGATTTCTTCACGGATCTCAATGTTCAGCATAATATCGGGATGATGTACATCCACCTTCATATTGGGATAAGCCTTCAGGATAGCTTCTCCCATATCCATGTTGATGGTCATGGAATCCTTGGGGTAATTTTTCCGGGCACGTCTCGCTGCCACCTTGAACGTCTGATTGCAATCGGGATATACTTTTGCAATGTAGTCAATCACGGTCTCACACAGCTTCTCAAAGCCCTCATCCTGTACGTGCACTACCGGGCAGATTCCGGAGATTCCAAAGACTCTTTGTAAGTGTGCCACAACTTCATCGTAGTCAAATTCTGACTCTGCATCTACGAAGATACGGCCCTGTGTCTTGTGCACCAGGAATTCTCCCTCACACTTTTTCAGTGCATACTTAATCTGGCGTACCAGAGCATCTTCGAACAGGTAACGGTTCTTTCCCTTAATGCCGATCTCGGCATATTTTATCAAAAATGATGTAAACACGTTCGTTTCCTTTCTGAGTGTTTCTCAAATCGCTTATCTGCGACTGTATCTGCGTAACATAGGTACTATATTGTACAATGCCTGGAGACATACGTCAATCTCTTCTTCCGTGGTAAATACGGAAAAACTGAAACGTATGGTGGAATCCAGCAGGGATTTATCGATGCCGATGGCTTTCAGTGTAGCGGAAGGCTGCGGCTTGTGTGCAGAGCAGGCGCTTCCTGCAGAAACATAGATTCCCTTGTCCTCCAGTGCATGCAGGAGCACTTCACTTCTGACGCCGGCAAAAGATACGCTGACAATGTGTGCCGCCGTTCCCTCACCGTACGGTGCATCCGGCAGAAGTCCGTTGACCGTCACCTGATCCAGTTCTCTTACGCCCTCGATAAATCGTCTCTTGCAAGCGCAGAGTCTGGCATGATCCTCATCAAAATGACTATAGAGCATTTCCGCTGCTTTTGCAAGTCCCGCAATACCGGGCACATTCTCGGTACCGGAGCGGAGGTTCTGCTGCTGTCCGCCACCGAATACGATGGGCTGGATCTTCACCCGTTCCCCTACATACAGCAGTCCGACGCCCTTCGGTCCGTGGATCTTGTGTCCACTGACGGACAGCAGATCAATGTGCATCTTCTTGGGATAGATCCGGGATTTTCCGAATCCCTGTACCGCATCCACATGGAACAGCGTATCCGGGTTCATCTGTTTGATCAGAGCTCCGGCTTCCTCAATGGGCTGCAGGGCTCCGATCTCGTTATTCGTGTGCATGATAGATACCAGAATGGTCTCCGGTGTCATGGCTCTGCGTAAGTCTTCCAGCCGGATACGTCCGCAGGGATCCACCGGCAGATAAGTGACACGATACCCCTGGGTCTCCAGATAACGCATGGTCTGCAGGATAGCGGGATGTTCGATCTGCGTCGTGATCAGATGATTGCCTCTGCGGCAATTCGCCAGGGCGCAGCCGATCAGTGCCATATTATCGGATTCCGTTCCCCCGGAAGTAAATAAAAGCTCTCTCTCCTCCACCTTCAGAATCCTTGCCAGAGTCTCCTTGGCATAGCGGAGGTATTTCTCTGCCTCCACTCCCTTCATATGCAGGCTGGAGGGATTACCGTAATCTTCACACATGATCTTCGTCATCAACTCTGCCACTTCCGGGAATGTCCTTGTGGTAGCGGAATTGTCCATATAGACTTCCATTCTCTTCTTCTCCTTGCTATCTATCTCTTCAGTAACTATTCAGCGCCCTATTCGCCAAATCGACTCTTCCGGGCTTTCCTTTTGCTCTGAATAATTACTATATTCTTCTTATGATTAAAATATGCCGCAGGCAGGCGATCCGTGCCGTCCACTGTCTAATTTTCCAACTGATACATCAGCCATGCGATAGTCGTAAATCCGGCCGTCTCCGTCCGCAGGATCCGTTTTCCCAAAGTGATCGGTTGAATTCCCGCCTCCGTGGCAAGTCTTATCTCCTCCGGATCAAATCCGCCCTCCGGGCCGATGAAAATAGCGATCTGCTGTCCGGGTCTTGCGCTTTCGATGAGCTGTTTCGTCTGTGGCATTCCTTCCGCCAGCTCGTAAGGTACCAGTTTCAGATCCATTTCAGAAGCCGTTTTCACCGCCTGCACATAACTCATAACCGGTGCCACCGTGGGGATCACGCCACGCTTACTCTGCTTGGCTGCTGCCTCCGCAATTCCCTGCCAGCGTTTGATTTTTGCATCCGCTTTTTTCTCATCCAGCTTGACCACGCAGCGCTTCATGGACACCGGGATCACCTGAAAGGCTCCCAGTTCCACGGCCTTCTGGATGATGAGCTCCATCTTGTCCGCCTTGGGCAGTCCCTGGAACAGGTAGATCTTCGCCGGAAGCTCTACTCCGTCTTCCTTGATAAAACGAAGCTCCAGACGGACACAGTCCTCTTCCAGTGCAAGGATCCCACAGCGATATTCCTTCCCGTCGATTCCATTGCTGACAGCCACTTCTTCGCCGGGGCGCATCCGCAGTACATTTTTGATATGATTCACATCGGTTCCCCGGATGATAACGCTCTTCGCTGCCACGTCGATCTGTTCCGGTTCTACAAAAAACTGATACATAGAAACTCCTATTTTAAGCACTTAATTCTTTCTTGCGGTAACGCTGACCCATTCTCCCTGGTAGGTCACTTCCAGTACTTCCAATCCAGCGGCCTTCACAGCCTCCACCACGGTCTGCTCCTTGTCATCAATGATGCCAGAGGTGATGTAGATACCGCCCTTCTTCAGCTGATGTACGATGACAGGAGTCAACGGTACCAGTACATCTGCCAGAATATTGGCCACCACGATATCATAACACTCATAGCCTACCTTGTCCTGCACTTCTTTGTCTGTAATGATATTGCCGATCATCATGTCAAACTGTGCCGGATCGATTCCATTCACTTCGCAGTTCTGTGCCACAGCTTCCACAGCACAGATATCCAGATCGGTTCCCACGGCATGTTTTGCCCCGAACATGAGGGATAAAATTGCCAGAATACCGCTGCCGGTGCCGACATCCAAAAGCTCTGTCTCAGGAGTGATGAACTTACGCAGCTGACGGATACACAGCTGTGTGGTCTCATGCATACCGGTGCCAAATGCCGTACCGGGATCGATATGAAGCACCATCTTGTCAGTATCTTCCGGTTTGATATTTTCCCAGGAAGGGATCACCAGGATATCATCGATATAGAACTGGTGGAAATACTGTTTCCAGTTGTTGATCCAGTCAATGTCCTCCGTCTCATCTACCACAACAGAAGCCTCGCCGATATCCATAAACTGGCGTAAGTCTTCCAGTTCCCGCTTTACATCCGCAAGTACAGCTTCGGTCGTGGTCTTCTCCCCGGCCACTTCCAGACTGCCGTCCTCTTTTTCCTCTACAAAAAAACTTAAATAGGCAATGCCGTCATCCTCCGGTCCGTCCGGCAGGATATCTACAAACATCTGCTCCTTCTCCATGGCGGTCAGGGGCACCTTGTCTTCGATCTGTGCCCCTTCCAGTCCGAGATCGTACAGGGTGCTGATAATAATATCTTCCGCTTCCGTTACCGTCTTTATTCTGAATTTAACCCACTTCATTGTTCTTTTTTTCCTTTCTTTTCCATTGTTCCAACACAGCATATATCATTGCAGCCACGATTGCAATAAAACTGTCGATTTCCAATACGCTGACCGCATCCAGCTTCTCTCTCCAGGTGTACCGGTTCAATGCCTGTCCGTCCACAGTTGCTTCATGTACCACCAGTTGCTGATTTTCCGGTACATGCGCCTTTTCCGTAGTAGTATATACTACCTGCGGCAGATTCTCGGAAATACTTTGATTCACGATCCGGTATTCATATACAGCGCCCCTTTTCAGCCGGGTCTCGATGGCGGCAGGGAAAAATGTTGTCGATTCCATGGCATCATAAGGAATCACACCTTCATATATCTTCTGATCCTCTTTCCATATCTCCAGACCCAGAAGTCCGTTCCGTTCTTCCTCCTGATTATAGTTCACCGCGATTTCCAGTGTTTTCAGAAAATCTGTCTCCGCAACAAAATACTGCGAAGCATATTCTCCCACCTGCAGGGGCTCTGTATATCCATAATCCTCACTTAAGGAACTGTCCTTTTTATCTTCACGGATTCCTCCATACGGCCATACAAACAACATGGAAAGTATCGCTGCCAGCAGGACTCCTCTTTCCACCCATTTAATCATTTCCCGTTTCCTCCGTTATGTTCACCTTTAAAATATCAAAATCCGTATTCCCATCCATATACTGAAATCCATAATGTCCCATATTTTCATAGGTTACGGTATATTTATCCGATTCCTCCAGCAGATGTCCGAAACACTGGAAATACCAGACTCTTTTCCCCACCAGTTCTTCCAGATCCGGCACCTCTTCCATGGTATAAAAGATCTGGTCCGGCATATAGCATCCGAATAGCTGTCCGAAGCGGGAATCCGTATCGTAGACGACCACATCTCCCGGCTCCATATTCTCCGCTATAAATGCCTTCGTCTCTTCCAGATATGAGATTGTACCATATTCTTCATGATAAGAGATTCCGTAGGCCGACACTCCCATCCACACAGTGAAGGACAGACAGGCGATCCATTCCTGTAAATTGATCCTGGATAAAATGATAGCCATTCCCAGCCAGAACAATCCCATGCTATGCATAACATGGCGGTAGGTAAAAAAGTGGGACGCGTGTAATGCCAGCAGCGCCGCCATCAAATAGCTTACTGGGAAAATACAGGTACACAGAACCGCAAAAACACCGTTTCTTCTCCCCAGCCGCTTCCAAAAGAGGATCGCGCAGACCAGTGTCAGTACAAAAAGAAGTTCTCCCATTTTGGTCGCATACTTCACTCCGGTTCCGAAAATGAAATCAAAAAATTCGTAAATACCGAATTTGGACCGGTTCGTCGGGTTTCCATCAGAAACCAGCAGATGAAAGAAATCGGATTTTATCAGCCATGCCACAAAAAGCAATACAACGGAACCACCACAGACAAACGGCTTCCAGATCTGTTTTCTGTCCTGCTGCCAAATCACCGCCACCAGATACAGGTAGATAAACAGGTAACTGAACGCGGTAAAGTAATGACTGAAAATACCGCAGAAGGTCGTCAGAAACAATATCGTCCACAGGGCCTTACTGTTCAGCCGCTCCCGCAGGAAATAAGCGGTCAGTCCGCAGACGGTAACTCCAAACACCGTCCAGGAATACATTCTGTTGTTCACACTGATCTTCATCATTGCAGGTGTCAGACTTACCATGATCATATAAAGGGCTGCTGTCTTCGCTCCCCACTGCCTGCGGATCACAACAGGCCCCAGCAGCATGGACAATACCGTTCCCAGCAATGCAAACATTTTGTAGGCAATAATGCCGTCTCCTACCAGAAACGACCACAGCCGCAATCCCATATACCATACCGGCACATCCGTATCATGGGCCGCCAGTACCACGCGAATGATTCCCATCATCGTATTGTCATGGGCGGTGCGATAACTGTATGCTTCATCATAGTCGATCCCCTCACTGAGACACAGGGAGAACAATACCGCCGTGCACAGAATGAGGATCAGCCATAAGCCAATGGTTGCAATTTTATGTTTCTTTTCCGAAGTCATTTTTTTCATCTTCATCAGATCATTAATCCTGTCTTCTCTTTACTCTTCTCTATCATATGATTCAGCTTGCGGAACGGCGGCTCCAGTGCCAGTCCCAGCAGCAATGCTACGATCAGGAACAGTGTCATTTTTCCTACATTGATCCAATAATCCACGCCGTACATTCCTGCAATACATTCTTTAAACGCTTTCATGCCAAACTGGAACGGCAGGAAAGGATAGATCCACTGGAATACCTGCGGAAGAACCTCGATAGGAAACGTTCCGCCGCTTCCCGCCACCTGGATGACCATGACTACAATAGCCAGTGCCTCACCCACGTTTCCAAAAGCGAAAGTCACAGAATACATAAAGCAGCTGAATGCCGCACTGGCCACGGCTGCCGCCAGCCAGTATAAAAACCTGTGCTGACACTGTATCTCAATATAATAAAGGTTCCCAAGAACAATAAGCAGTGTCTGTGCCTGTCCGATCAGGAAAAACAGCAGATATCTGCCAAAATATCTCTCATGCGCCTTATAATGATCCCCCGGTTCAATGGGTTTCACACCCACGTGAATAATAGCCACCAGGAACAGCGCTCCCACCCAGATTGCCAGGATCGTATAGAACGGCGATGCCGCAGAGCCGTAATGATCCACCGGATAAACAGGTACCGTCTCCAGTCTGACCGGAGAAGATACGAAGTCTGCCACCGCCGTCGGATCGGCAGCCATAGCGCTTAAAATATCCTCATAGGTCTCCGCACCGGTGATCCGTTTTATATTATCTGCTATTTTGCTGACCTTGTCCAGCAGTTCCTGTGCGATCACCAGGGAATCCTGCAGGCTGACATTACCTTCCTGCAAAGTCTGCTGATACTCTTTCAGAATATCGGAAATTTCATCCATATTCACATCCGTACCGTTCATCATCGCTGCGGCATTCAGGAAAGCCTGCTGCATGGATTTGCCGGTAGCCCGGAAAGAAGGTCTGACATTGTTATTGTAATCACTCATCAGATTATTCAGCTGTTTGTTGCAGATCTGGATCTGTTCCCGGATCTGTGCCCGCAGAGTATTGATATCATGATCCACATCTCCCTTGCTGTCTTGCAGCTGTTTCAGATCCGCTTCGATCGTTTTCAGAGACTGGTTGATCTCCTGAATCTGAGCATCCTGTCCGGTGATCAGGCTTCCCAGCACATCCATATTGGCCTGCATGCCCTGTACCAGTCCGATGGCCGTGCCCAATCCGGTGTCCGTGGTGCTTCCCACATTGTTGCTGCCCATCTGCTCCAGCAATCCATCAGAAAAGACCGACAGATACTGCAACGCTTCCGTGACCATATCCATACTGCTGCTCACCATATCTCCCATAACGTCAACCGCATCGACGCTGGAATTGATCATGGTCTGCATACCGATCATGGTATTTCGTCCATTCTCCAGCATATTATCCATATCCGGAAGCATATTCTGGCTGGTCTCCATGATCATCTCCGCGGAGGTCATAATACTCTGGAAGGACTGTAACATAACCACATAATCCTGCAACTGTGCCTGCATGGTATCCAGAGATTCTTCCACACTGGTCTGCCCGCCGGCATTCACCACCGAAAGGGCATTTCCCGCTTTCATCACCGCTTCTGCCACAGTACTGATAAAGGTGGCATTTACCTGTTCCTGCACAGCATTTTTCGCTTTGCCCGTGATTTTGGGGGCAATACCATTCTTTTTCTCATTTTCATAGTAGTAAATGGTGGGATGATCCACTTCACCGTCGATAAATCCCAGCATTTCCTGAGTAAAAGTCTCCGGAATAATCAATGCCGCATAGTAATCACTGTTCTTCACACCTTCCAGTGCTTCCTCCGTGGTCTCCGGGAACACCCAGCCGATAGTGGTATTGGCTCCCAGAGCCTCCAGCACACTGTCTCCCACGTTCAGAGACAGCCCCATGATCTCCGCCCCGGCATCATCGGAAGCCACGGCTACTTTCAGCTGACTGGTAGCTGCGGGCTCGTAAGGATCCCAGTTGGAGAAAATGTTGAACCAGGCATACAGTGCCGGGAGGATGCTGAGTCCCATGATAATAACGACCGCCACCACATTATTGCTGATCCGACGGATGTCGGTGGTAAATATTTTCCAGATATTATACATACTATTCACCATCCTCCCAGTCTTCGGTCTCGTCTTCGTTTTCCTCTTCGGTTTCATCTTCCGGATCCTCTTCGGTCCCGGTCTCGGCCGGGGAATTCAGGCCTTCACCAATCAGTTTCCGGGTCTCCCGGATGATCTGCGCCGCCCGGTCAAAGTCTGTCGGAGTCACCGCTTTGAGATTGCCTTCTTCTCCTTTGAGCTCCATGATCTTCTCCTGCAGATTATAATCCATATATTCCACAACGATCAGATAGATTGACAGGGCAAACAGCGACACGATCCACAGGATCAGGAAGATGACCTTGTTGCTGCCAGTCAGGAACAACAGTGCCAGAAAAAACAAGGGGACGATCCAGATACATTTCAGACCGATCTTTATTCTTTTTCTATTCTTCTCATGAAGGGCCTGCTCGTAATCCAGAACCTTCTGAAAAATTTCTTCGTAATTTCTCTCCATGATTTTACCTTTCTGCCTGTTCGGAACTTCATTCACAAACCCACTCCTGCGGAGTTTTCGTTTTCATGGTTCTGAACAGGTGTCACATTAACTCAGTGTCTTCCATACGCTCTTCCACAAAATGGTTCAGTTTTACGAACGGGATCCGGATCACCAGGCCGATCAACAGTCCCTCGATCATAAACAGGCTCAATTTTGCCAGTGCTTCCATATAGGCAGTACCGTATATACCCGCCAGTGTCTCACGCATGGCCCGGATGGCATAGGGGAAGGGAAAGAAAATATAAATCTTCTGGTAGGTGTCCGGTAGCAGTTCGATCGGGAAGGTACCGCTGGAACCAGCGATCTGCAATACCATAACAATAACGCAGACGGCCTTGCCCACATCTCCGAATGCCAGTGTCAGAGAATAGATCAACAGGGAAAATGCCGTAGCCGTAAAGCTTGCCGCCAGGAAAAACAGCCCTGGTTCCACAATGTTTACTTTTAACAGCCACAGATCTCCGGCCACAATGATGGCTGCCTGAATCTGTGCCAATAAGAAGAACAGCAAATATCTGCCGAAATACAATTGATAGCTCTGTACATTTTCAAGCCCTTTCGGAGAGGCTTTTACTTTCACCAGTGCCACCAGGATCGTAGAACCTACCCAGATCGCCAGTGTGGAATAGAACGGTGTCATGGCAGAACCATACGTAGCCACCGGATACATGGCTATGGTCTCCATGGTTACGGGAGATGCAAAATATGCCCCCAGACTATCCGGATCTCCTCCAAGGAAACGCACCAGAATATCCATCATTTCCTCTTCGGATGCACCGTCCAGCTTCTCTGTCAGATCTGTAAGTTTGGCGCTGATATTATCTACCACATCTTTGATCTGTCCCAGACTCTCACTGGTTCCGGACACAGTGTCACCGACACCTTCCATGACAACTCCGACATTTTTCACCGTATTGCTCAGGGTATTTACCAGATTGGTCACCTGATTCAGAGAATCTGACATATTTGTCAGAACCTTCTGCATCTGGGGCACCAGATTATTCTTATAGATTCCCTGCATATTACTTACAGAAGTCTCGCAGCTGTCAATGGCGCTCCTTAAATTATTCATGGCATTGTTGACATTGACCTTTGCATTCTCCGCAGCCTTGTCGTCCGTGGATTCCAGAACGCTGCCCACTACGGTATTCATCAGATCCAGTTCCTTCTGCATGGCTTTCAATGCTTCCATAGCCGCATCAGTTGCCGCTGCGTTGATATTGCTGCCGGTGCCGCCGTTCGCAGCATTACCGTCAGAGACGCTTTCCAGCTTTTGTTGGATCAGTGCCGCCAGCAGTGTATTTACTTGTCCATTCAGCGTATTGGTATCTCTTGCCACCCGGTTCAGATCTCTCGTCATCTGGGCGGTATCCTCCGCCAGTTTGCTTTCATCCAGAGCCTTTTTGATACTTTCCAGAGAGTTATTGATATTGCTCATGGAAGTATCGATGTTGTTGCTGAAATTGCCCAGGGTGTCTCTGGTAGAAGACAGATCCTGACTGCTCTGGTTCAGACTGGCTGTGGTGCTGTCCAGTTTCTTCTGCATCGCGGGAATCTCATAGTTGACATGGGTGATGGCAGACTCCAGCCGCGCATTGCCTGCCTGAAAGGAGTCGATCATGGCACTGTATTCCTTCAGATTGTCATTCAGTTCCTCCAGTTTGGAACAGAATTCCTCTACATAACTGTCCCCCTGTACCTGATCCGACACCGTATTGCCCTCTTCAAATACCGTGGTAGCCGCCACCTTGATAAAGGTCTCATTGATGGTATTCTGCAGAGTTCCTGCCACCGTATCCGTGATTTTGGTGGCAATGGCATTGCTCTTCTGATTCTGATAATAGATCAGCGCCGGATTCTCAAAATCATCCGAAAATACATTGTACATACTATAAGTAAATTTATCGGTAATGACGACGGCTGCATAATATTTTCCGGCTTCCACGCCCTCTTTTGCTTCTTCCTCGGTATCCAGAAAGATCCATTTTACACTGGTGTTGGAATGCAGGCTTTCCAGTACGGATTCTCCCATATTTACCACCGATCCGTCTTTCAGCGTATAGTCCTGATCCAGGGATACTACCGCCACAGGAATTCCTCCGGTATTGGCATAGGGATCCCAGTTGGCAAATATATTAAACCACGCATACAGCGACGGTATCACGCACAACCCGATAATAATAACCAGCGCAAAAGGCTGCTTCACCAGTTTTTTCAGATCTCCGGTAAAAATCTTCCAAATATTTTTCATATAGCTTCTAGCAACTCCTCATCCGTATCCATTTGATTGGTTTTGGTCTTTTCTCCCCGGGCCGCCGCTTCACACAATCCCAGTATCAGGAAGAAAAGCGGCGCATTCAGCACCTGCTGAAAGCTGATCAGGGAATGTATCCCGTAGGTAAGCAGTAACAATACTGCGAGAAAATTCTTCCTGTATGTCTGCAGCGCCGTGATAAAAACAGCTGCATAGGCAGCCACACCCAGCAGTCCCATATTGACCAGTGTGGTGAGCCACTCATTATGTGCATTGGTAAAAACAGAGCCTTCAAAATATCCTTTATCAAAAAGCACCGTGCCTCCCGGCAACAGTTCTCCCAGATACGATGCAAAACAATCCGGGCCTGCTCCCAACAGCTTCTGATGCAGATTTCCTCTCCGGAAACCCATCCATGCCATCTGCCACAATCTTCCCCGGCGATTGCCCCATTCCGCAAAATCGATTACCGACAACCGATGCAGATACCATGCCAGCACTACCGCTATTCCTGCCAGTGCACAACACAATACTCCCTCTTGCAATATTTTTTTCTTATTCTCCGGAATCCTGCGACAGACTCCCCAAAGCAGCAGACACCCTGCTGCAACCGGAATCCATCCCTGCCAGGCTGCCAGTTTTTTGGCGATGCCATCCTGCAGGAGAATGTCAAACGTTCCCAGATATAACATCCATTTACCCCAACGGTACATTCCAAGCGCCACCGCTGCAAGAAAAAGGAAATATGCTTCCCAATGTCCGGTTTGCTTCCGGTCGAGCCAAAAGCACAACCCCATGACTGTGCATGCCACGATCACACCGCTGTCACTTCCCTGTAAAAGCAGAAGCATCATGGCCAACATATTACACGTTCCTGCCAGCAGTGTGGTACCTTTTTTCCCCGCTTCCACTGCCCGGTGAAACAGCGTCATGGAAAAGGGAAACATCACACTGTAATACCCGCTGAGCCAGTTGCTGTTCCCCAGCGTGGTCAACATATGGGTAAACTCCCAGTCCCCCACAACGTAACCCTTGAGAAGTCCCAGAGGATCATAGCCCAGCTTCTGCAACAGACCGATCAGGGTGACCGCCACAAAAGCCGCCTCTCCTAACCATATCGCCGTTTTACAACTACCTCCGTACTTCGCCGTCAGTAAAAAACCTCCGATCATCAAACAGATCGTGACAGCTCCCATGTACCATTCCCGCTCTCCGTTCCACGCGATACTGCCATAGGGGCTGCAGATTGCAGAGAGTAACGCACAGATTCCGTACAGGCAGACCGCCGTCGTTACCGCATGTGTTCTGCATTTATCGACCGATTTTTTCACTACTTCAGCCAGAGATCTGGCAAAAATCCGATGTTCCCCTGTCCACCGGCTGCTTACAGCAAAGACACACATTGCCAGCAATGCGATCCCCTGGCAAAGCAGTGAAACATTGCGATACAGGTAATATTTGGTATCACCCAGTTTATAATATCCATTCCAGGGAATATAATAAAGAGGCAGCACTGCCAGAATAACGATCAGATAACTCTGACATACAATTTTCAGAAATTCCTCTTTCCGGTTCTCCATCCTGCAGGCTCCTTCGTGTCACAGACAGCATAACTACTTGAATTGTAAGCGTTTCTGCCCATTCTGTCAAACCGTTCACCCTGCCTTTTGACAAAAAAACCAAACTGTATTCTATATCATTGGCCTTCAAAGATACCTTTAACTTTTTCCCAACAAACCAGTAGCCCCGGCTGGGTGTAAGAATAAGCAGTGCTGTAAGCAGACGTCGGTACCATAGCGTCCCAAGGGACGCTATGCGAGGGTACTTTCCTCACTTATGTACCGCTACGCTCTGCGATAGAGCGCGAGCGTGCCGCGTTTCTTACCCCAGCCGAGGCTACGGGGAATTTTATTTATTAACTTTTACTTCCAAAACTTTTTCTTCTTGCCGTCCCTGGAGTCATTCTCCCTGGTCTCTCCCTCTCCGCTTTCCGTTGCTTTCTTCACTGCATTCAGGGAATCTCCGGTCAGTGCATCGAACTGCTTCAGCAGTTCCTTTGCCTCCGGTTTTAATTTATCGGGTGTCTGTACCACCAATGTTACATAGTGGTCACCGCGGACATCCTTATTTCTCCAGGAAGGAACACCCTTGCCGCGCAGACGGATCTTGGTGTCGGTCTGGGTTCCGGCCTTTACATCATATACCACCTTGCCGTCTACCGTATCGATCAGCACTTCGCCGCCCAATGCCGCTACTGCAAAAGAAATAGGTACGGTAGAGAAAATATCGAAATCCTGTCTCTGGAAGATAGGATGACGACCTACGATCACTTCTACCAGCACATCGCCTCTGGGGCCACCGTTGACACCTGGCTCACCCAGTCCCGGCATACGGGTAGACTGTCCGTTGTCGATACCTGCGGGAATATCCACCGCATAACGTTTCTTCATAGGAATATATCCGGTACCACGGCAATCCGGGCATTTGTCCTTGATCACCTTACCGGTTCCCTGACAGTCGGGACAGGTCTGTACATTACGCACAGTACCGAAGAAAGACTGCTGGGTAAATACCACCTGACCCTTACCACCACACTTGCTACAGGTCTCAGGGCTGGTTCCGGGCTTCGCACCGGAGCCGTTACAGGTCTTACAGGTTTCCTTTACCGTAAGATCGATCTCTTTCTTGCAGCCGAAAACTGCCTCTTCAAAAGTGATATGAACACTGGTACGGATGTTGGCACCTTTCATGGGGCCGTTATTTCTGGCACCTCTGCTTCTGCCGCCTCCAAAAATGTCTCCGAAAATATCTCCGAAGATGTCTCCGAAGTCTGCACCGTTAAAGTCAAATCCACCGGCGCCGCCTGCACCACCGTCAAATGCCGCATGGCCATACTGATCATACTGACGTCTCTTCTCGGGATCACTCAGCACGGCATAAGCCTCGGAAGCTTCTTTAAATTTCTGTTCTGCCTCCTTGTCTCCGGGGTTCATGTCGGGATGGTATTTTTTCGCCAGTACCCGGTATGCTTTTTTAATTGCAGCATCATCTGCATTCTTATCTACACCGAGGACCTCGTAATAGTCTCTCTTCTGCTCTGCCATTTTTGCACCTCTGTCATTTAAATCTAAAAACGGTTATGCACAGGGCACGCTTTCGCATACCCTGTGCCGCCTGTTATCACAATCACTGTTACACAGCATTTACTGTTATACCACGGATTGCTCTGTTTGTGAAGTTATTTATACTTCTCTAAAATCTCCGTCGATGACATCATCATCTGCGGAAGAACCTGCATTGCTGCTACCGGCCTGTGCATTCATGTCAGGGCCTGCTGCACCCTGTGCACCCTGCTGTGCCTGAGCAGCCTGCTCATACATCTTGGTGAATACAGACTGAGCACTCTGGGTCAGTTTCTCTTTTGCAGCCTTCAGCTCATCTACATCGCTGTCGCTCATCTCCTGGTCTTTGGTTCTCTCCAGAATTGCCTTCACAGCTTCCAGATCAGCCTGTACCTGAGTCTTGTCACTCTCGGGTACCTTGTCACCTACTTCATTCAGAGCCTTCTCGGTCTGGAATACGAAAGAGTCTGCTTCGTTTCTTGCCTCGATAGCTTCCTTACGCTTCTTATCCTGTGCTTCGAATTCAGCTGCTTCCTTGACAGCCTTCTCGATATCGGAATCGGACATGTTAGAGCCTGCGGTAATGGTGATGTGCTGCTCCTTGCCGGTACCCAGATCCTTAGCGGATACATTTACGATACCGTTGGCATCGATATCGAAGGTAACCTCGATCTGAGGGATTCCTCTGGGAGCGGGAGCAATACCGTCCAGACGGAACTGTCCGAGGGACTTGTTATCCTTGGCAAACTGACGCTCACCCTGTACTACGTTGATATCTACAGCGGTCTGGTTATCAGCTGCGGTAGAGAAGATCTGGCTCTTTTTGGTAGGAATGGTAGTATTTCTCTCGATCAGTCTGGTAGCGACACCACCCATGGTCTCGATGGACAGGGACAGGGGCGTTACATCCAGTAACAGGATATCACCGGCACCAGCATCACCTGCAAGCTTACCACCCTGGATAGAAGCACCGATTGCTACGCACTCATCAGGGTTCAGAGATTTGCTGGGCTCTTTACCGGTCAGGGCTCTTACCTTATCCTGTACCGCAGGAATACGTGTAGAACCACCTACCAGCAGTACCTGACCCAGATCAGAATAGTTCAGGCCAGCATCCTTCATAGCGTTCTGTACGGGGATAGCAGTCTTATCAACCAGGTCTCTGGTCAGTTCATCGAACTTTGCACGAGTCAGGTTCATATCAAAGTGCTTAGGTCCCTCTGCAGTTGCGGTAATGAAAGGAAGGTTGATGTTGGTGGTCATTGCGCTGGACAGCTCTTTCTTAGCCTTCTCAGCTGCTTCCTTCAGTCTCTGCATAGCCATCTTATCACCGGACAGATCTACGCCTTCTGCCTTCTTGAATTCATCCAGCATCCACTGAATGATCTTGTTATCGAAATCATCACCGCCAAGGTGTGTATCACCGTTGGTAGCCAGTACTTCGATGACACCGTCACCGATCTCGATGATAGATACATCAAAGGTACCGCCACCAAGGTCGTATACCATGATCTTCTGTTCTTTTTCATTGTCCAGACCATAAGCAAGTGCTGCTGCGGTAGGCTCGTTGATGATACGCTTTACATCCAGGCCTGCGATCTTACCTGCATCCTTGGTAGCCTGACGCTGGGCATCATTGAAGTATGCGGGAACTGTGATAACTGCCTCGGTAACCTTCTCACCCAGATAGCTCTCGGCATCTGCTTTCAGCTTCTGCAGGATCATTGCGGAGATCTGCTGAGGAGAGTATTTCTTGCCGTCAATGGTACGGCCGCGATCGGTACCCATATCTCTCTTAATGGAAGAAATGGTCTTCTCTGCGTTGGTAACTGCCTGACGCTTTGCAGGCTCACCGACCAGTCTCTCACCGGTCTTGGTAAATGCTACAACAGAGGGTGTGGTTCTTGCACCTTCTGTATTAGCGATAACGGTGGGTTTACCACCTTCCATAACAGCTACACAGCTGTTGGTTGTACCTAAGTCAATACCAATAATCTTACTCATAATATTTTCCTCCTGTTTTTATTCTCTGTTTTCATTTTATAGTTTCTATTCTCAAAAATATGTGATAATCAAATTATTGAACAACGCCTACCATGCTGTGTCTTACGACCATGTCATGATATGTGTAACCCTTCTGAAGTTCCTGGGCTATCACACCGGATTCATACTCATCGCTCTCCACCTGCATCACTGCGTTGTGAAGATTCGGGTCGAATTCCTGTCCGACTGCCTCGATGGGTTTTACACCGATGTTCTCAAGTTCTGTCATCAGCTGTTTGTAGATACGGTTCATACCGTCTACGAAAGGATCCTCTTTGGATTCCTCGGGAACCGTTGCCAGGCCTCTTTCAAAATTATCTACTACCGGAAGGATCTTCTCGATCACACTCTTGGCACCGGTATCGAACATTGCCTGTTTCTCTTTATCGGTTCTCTTGCGGAAGTTTTCGAACTCTGCCATCTGACGCTTTACTCTGTCTTCCAGCTGATCGATCTTCTCCTTGTAGGAATCTTCCTTTTTGTTCAGCTTTGCCTGCTTCTTTGCTGCCTTTTTGTCTTCCTTGCTCACGGGTTCCTCATCTTCTGTCTCTTCTTCCTTCAGTTCTTCGGCATCTGAAAGATCCTGTTCCATTTCTTCCTCTAATATTTCTTTTTCCTGATCTGCCATTCTTACTTTCCTTTCTGGAATCTGTCTATTCTTTGCTGTAAAGGTCATCCAACTGGTTCTGCACTGTTCGCAGGGTTCCGATGACCTTGTCATAATCCATTCTCTTGGGACCTATGATTCCTATGGTTCCCTTCATGCCTTCTCCCAATTCATAAGTAGCTGTGACAACACTGCAATCCTTCATGCCCTGTACCGGTGTCTCGTCTCCGATGTACACCTGAATACCTGTGCTGCCTTCATCTGCCAGGGACTCCTGGATCAGACCGCCCAGCTGCTGTTTTTCTTCGAAGGCATTGATCAGTTCACTTGCCTTGGACTGATCTGCCAATTCCGGATACCGGAAAATATTGTTGGCACCGCTGGTGTAGATCTCCAGGTCCTCATCTGCCTTGATGGCATCTGCCACGGCATCGATCACTTCACTGACGATCTCACTGTGGATTCCGGCCTGCTGCTTCATTGCTGCGATCATTCCCAGATTGATCTCCTCCATGGACAATCCATTGAGGTGGGTATTCAACAGAATGTTCAGCTTCAGCAGTGTCTCATCATCCAGTTCCTGATTCACCGCCAGGATATTGTTCTTGATCACATTACCTTCGGCAACGATGACCGCCAGAATCTGTCCGGCATCTACCCGGGACAGCTGGATGAACTTTACCTTGTTGCGATGTACCTGCGGAGCACTGATCATGGTGGCGTATTGTGTGTTCTGAGCCAGGGTCTTCACCACCTGTTTTAACAGGTTCTCCAGCTTATCCTGCCTCTCTAAGAGCATATCCTTCATCTCATTGACTTCCTGCTCTCTGGTGGCCATCATGGTATCCACATAGAAGCGATATCCCTTATCGGAAGGAATTCTTCCTGCGGAAGTGTGCGGCTGTATGATATAACCCATCTCTTCCAGATCCGCCATCTCATTACGAATGGTCGCCGAGCTTAAATTCAGATCTGTGTATTTTGAAATGGTCCTGCTGCCTACCGGCTCTCCCGTTTCCAAGTAGTTCCGGATAATGGCTTGCAATATAATCGTTTTTCTGTCATCCAATTGCATTCCATCACTCCCTTTGGGATTATTAGCACTCATCTAAAAGGAGTGCTAACATCTTCTTACCCTAAAATATCACTACAGGATATTATTGTCAACTGATTTTCCCGAAAATAATTCTAAACAAAATATTAAAAAAAACTATTCAGAGCCTCATTCGCCAAATACAGATTCTTGTGCAAGCACAAATCTGTACTTGGCTCATCGTATACACAAAAAGGACCGGCACTATTTCAGTACCAGTCCTGTCTCCAGATATACGGGAAGTGCCCGTACATATACCATATCTATTGTGCCTCCGACAAGGATCAGAAAACATATCGCAACCCCTGTATTCACCAGCCACCGGGGAAAGGTTCTGCCTTTGATCTTCAGTTCCGAAAGTTTTTGAATTCCTTTTATCATATAATACATCAGGGGGAGCAGCGCTGGGAGCAGGTACCGTCCCTGATTCTGATAATCCGTGGTGTATGCATAATAAATCGTCAGAAATGCCGGCATAAAAATGCAATAAAGCATATTAATATGGAAGAACCATTCTCTTCCGGATATTTTGCGACGCTTCTTATAGCAGATCACATACAGAAGGCTTCCCGCGGTGCCAAGCACAAAAAATGCTTTATACGCCCGATACAGCCAGATGCTTCCGTAGATGGACATGGAGCCGAAAGCTGCCACGAAGCTGTGGAACAGACCGGACAGTGTGTAGCGTTCCCGGAACATTTCCAGCACCGTATAACCCATGGACTGATAAGTCTGCATGGTCAGCGGATTGACACTCTCCACCGCATATTGGATCGCCATCTTTTCCCGGGTGGCCAGTCCCAGCAGATCTCCGTCCAGAACGATATAACTGCGGATGAACCACCAGCCGATCCCCGCCAGAACTACTCCGGCGATCAGACAGCCGTATTTCAGCATATTCTTCCAGTCATAGAAATAGCCGCCGTTTTCCTTCTTCTGCAAAAAGGACAACAGAAAGAGTAAAATGCAGCTTACGATATATCCGTAGGCATTATAATAAGAAAGAGCACACAGAATAATACCACCGCTCATCCACAGACTGTTGCGGAGACTTATACCATCCTGATATACGCATACCAGAGCATATACCATCATGGCCGTGGATAACATACAGCAGGAATCCGTATTCACATAAGTGTGCAGGAACAATCCCTCCGGCAGGTACGTTACTGCAAAGCAGAACAGCCAACGGAACCGGTCATCCCGGAACACTCTTTTTCCAATCAAATATACCACTACTGCCATCAGCAGGCCAAAGGTTACGTTCACCAGTCTTGCGGTATAGAGCAATACCACTTCCGATTCCGTAAACAGGCTCACAAAGCGCATGAGATATCCCTGCACGATATAGGGAAATACGTTATACAGAGCATAGGAAAATCCGTAGGCCGGAATCCGCACCTCTTCCTCCCATCCCGTAGGGATCTTCCCATACTTGCAGATAAACTGCGGGATCAGATATCTCGCATGTTCATCCGGCGGATTACCATACAGCGGCGGTGTGTTGGCCAGCGGCTGCAACAGTGCAAGTGTAAGTGCCAGTGCCAGAAATCCCAACAGATATAATGTAAAAATAATCTTTTCTGATTTTTTCTGCATTCTGTCATCCTTTAACATTTTTATAGATACGAAGACCCCAAAGTGGTAAATTCAACTTTGGGGCCTGGTAAACTATTCAGACCCTATTCGCAAAACCGCACCTTCGGTGCTTTCCTTTTGCTCATAGGGTTACTTCGTAATATAAAAATAAGTATATATCCTTATGAATGCAAGCATTCAACGTATATATACTTATTTTTTATTACTCTGAATAGTTTATATGTAGAAGCTTCCGGTGATCTCTTTGTTCATTACATAGTAAACCATGTTCTCTTCGGGCTTTACATACAGCTCTACGCTGGTCAGGTCAGCTGCCTTCTGCTTCAGATCGTATTTCCATACGTCCTTGGCGATCTTCAGCAGTTCTTCCTGAGAGTAGGACTTTCCACCGAACTGAACGCTGATCTCACTCTTTAACTCTGTCTTCTTGGCTACGGGCTTCTTAGCCTCTGCCTTTGCAGGTGCTGCCTTCTTGGTCTCTTTCTTAACTGTTTCCTTCTTGGCTGCAGGCTTCTTAACCTCTGCCTTTACAGGTGCTTTTTCTTCTGCCTTTGCTACAGGGGCCTTCTCAGCTTCCTTCACAGCGGTCTTGGTTTCTGTCTTAACTGGAGTTGTCGGTGCTGCTTTCTTAACTTCTGCCTTAGGCGCTTCCACTTTAGCTGCTACAGGTGCTACAGTTTTCTTAACTACTGCCATGTTACCGTCTCCCTTCTGTACGAATCATGTACAAAAAACATTTTCATTCTCCTCACAAGTACCGTATTTCGGTGCTCGATAAGGGTAGTGTATTCCTTTTCCCTATAATTGTCAACTGTTATGCGAATACCAGAAAGTACAGCAATACGATAATACCCAGCACAATACGATACCATCCAAAGACTTTAAAGTCATGCTTTTTGATATATCCCATCAGGAAACGAAGTACGAACAGGGATACAATGAAGGATATCACTGTACCGACCAGCAGGCAGGCAAGCTCCATTCCCGTGAATGCAAATCCGAACTTCAATACCTTCAGAAGACTCGCTCCAAACATAACGGGAATCGCCAGAAAGAAGGTAAATTCCGCTGCCACCGTTCTCGATATACCAATCATAATAGCACCCAGGATCGTAGCTCCGGAGCGGGATGTTCCGGGCAGTGCCGCAGCCACCAGTTGGCAGAAACCGATGATCAATGCATCTCTGTAGGTCAACTGTGACAGTGTTGTGGTGGTAGGTACACGATTCTTGTTCCAGTTCTCGATCACGATAAACAATACACCGACCAGTACCAGCATAACTGCTACCACGATGACCTGGACCGTTACTCCACTGGTTCCGATCTCTTTTTTGAAGGCTTCGCTCACCGCATCATCAAACAGCAGGCCGTAAACGACCGCAGGGATACATGCTACAACGATCTTCACCCACATCCAGAAAGCATCCATGCTCAGTGCCACATTTCCTACCGTAAAATCTTTTTTAGATCTTACAATACCACCTTTTTTTGTCTGCTGATTTTTCTTCATATAAAAAGGCCAGATCTTGTTCCAGAACAGAACGACTACCGCCAGGATAGCTCCCAACTGAATGACAACATCAAACATATCGAAGAAGCCTTCACTGGTCTCCTGAAAGGGAATCAGACGCTCCACCAGGATCAGATGTCCTGTGCTGCTGATGGGCAGCCACTCGGTGATGCCCTCCACGATACCGTAGATAATTGCCTTGATAATTTCTAACATTTTGTTTCTCCTATCTTTTTTATTTTCTGACGAATCAGAGCTTTTATTTTTCGAGATATGCCAGCAGATCTTCATAGCAGTTCTCTGCTTCCTGATAGCCCTCTTCATATAATGCGATCAGTTTGTCCTTGTCTTTCTCTATCCGTCCCACATCACTCTTCTTATGAGGTCTGATCACGAAAGCCTGACCGTTTTTCTCCTGTCTGTCAATATAGTCCAGGCACTCGTTATAACGGATATGTCGGTCTGCCATGAGTTCATATACTTTAGGATATTTCAGGTATCTGAGTTTTATGAGTCCCAGCTGTGACGCAGATGCTGGCTTTCTCACGAATCCCACCTCTTTGGTCATGACCAGGATGTTCTTCCGGTTGCCGTCCAGAATAGATTTCTCCAGAGGAATGGCATCGCTGATGCCACCATCCAGATACAGCTTCCCATCGATCTTCACATTCCGTGCCACCAGCGGCAGGGATGCGGATGCCCGGATCTTGTCGATATCCTTGCGGATATCACGGACACGCAGATACTCCGGCTGTCCCGTCTCGATGTTGGTCACCACGCTGTAGGCCTTGCCAGGATATTTTTCAAAGGTATCGTAATCATACGGATACAGGTAATCCGGAATCAGGTGATAACAGAAATCCACATTGAACAAATCTCCGCTGGTCAATAAGCTTTCCAGGCTGCAATACCGTCTCGTATCCAGATAATCCACACTGACACTCAGCGCCCGTCCCTTTTGTCTGGACAGATAGCTGCACATATGGCATGCACCGGCGGATACTCCGTAGATGTGGGAAAAATCAATTCCCTTTTCTGTAAAAAAGTCCAGTACGCCGGCGGTGTATACACCCTTCATTCCGCCGCCTTCCAATACCAGTCCTGCCTGATACATTCTCATTACTCTCCTTTCTGCTTCTGCAACTATCCAGAACCTCATTCGCAAAATCGCATCTGCGATGCTTTCCTGAATAACAAGTTCTCTTGTTATTTGCTCATGTGGTTATTTCGTCACATCAGCATATCGAAAGGCTCATTCGTGCAAGCACGATTCGCTTTTCGATATGCTGTGTGACTCTAGATAGTTGCATACTCGGTCTTTACGAACTTACGCAAAGCTTCCAGAGATCTCTCCACTTTTTCGGTGTCCACACAGTAGGCCATGCGGAAATATCCGGGTGCACCAAAGCTGTCACCCGGTACCAGAACGAGATCATATTTCAATGCTTTCTGGCTGAATACCTTGGCATCCTCTTCCAGCGCCTTCGGGAAAATGTAGAAGGTTCCGCCGGGCTTCACACAGGTGAATCCCAAGTCTAGCAGTTCTTTATAGAGAATGTTCATATTCGTCTCATACACCGACAGATCCGCTGTCTTATCCAGTACCTGTGCCACTGCCAGCTGGATAATGGAAGGAGGACAGTTATGTCCGATACCGCGGGATATCTGTCCGCACATATTGATCATGGTCTCCGCATCCTCACATGCCGGGTTCACTGCCACATAACCGATACGTTCTCCCGGCAGAGACAGGGATTTGGAGAAAGAATAGCACATGATGGTATTGTCATAAAAATAGGATACGCAGGGACTGTCTACACCTTCAAACACGATCTCACGATAAGGTTCATCAGAGATCAGATAAATAATATGACCGTATTCCCGTGACTTTTCTCTCAGGATATCTGCCAGTCTCTGCAATGTCGGGGTGGAATATACCACACCGGAGGGGTTGTTGGGAGTATTGATCAGTACTGCTTTGACCTTCTCCGTCAGCATCTCCTCAAACGCCTCGAAGTTGATCTGGAAGTTCTCCAGATTGGGCGGAACTACCTTCAGTACTGCTCCGGTGAGATCCACATAAGGATGATATTCCGGGAAAAACGGTGCAAAAGTCAGGATCTCATCTCCCGGCTCCGTCACCAGACGAAAAGCATGTGCCAGCGCTCCTGCCGCCCCGGATGCCATGAAAATGTGCTCCTTACGATAAGGCAGCCCAAACCTCTTCTCCAGGTTCTCCGCAATTGCCTCCCTGACGCTTGTAATACCGAGGCTGGGACTGTAGCCGTGCAGTTCCAACGGTTCCTTCGTCGCCAGCATATGGATCATGCGGTCAGTAAATTCTCTGGGAACCGGAACGGAAGGATTCCCCAGGCTGTAATCAAATACGTTCTCGTATCCGATTTCCTGTCCCCTTGCCGTAGCGAATTCCGAAAGCTGCCGAATCACTGATTTTCCGGACAGCATATCTTTATATTTCTGAACTAACATACTAATCTCCTTTCCGCAGACGATTCCTTTCGTCGGAGGAATCGCAAATCAAATTTCAAATTTGATTCTGCGCTGTTTATTTGATCTCTATAAACTTATCTCTGAACCTTTCCGTGGACAGACAGATACTGTTTCTTCCACAGCTTTTGGCCTTATAGAGAAGCTCATCCGCTCTTGATGTGAAATCCCATTCCTTGTTATTGCCCACCGGAATCCGCACAAATACTCCCTGGCTTACCGATACATAGTTGCTGCAATTACTGCATTCATGGGGAAGTTTCAATTTGCGGACCTCCCTCAAAATATCTTCCGCTACTCTTCGTATCTTCTCCACCGTCATTCCGGTATAGAGGATCATAAATTCATCCCCACCGTATCTGGCACAGAAAATCTTACCCGGAACCTGCTGTTTCCGCAGAACTCCGGCAATCGCTTTCAGGCACTGATCTCCGGCCAGATGTCCGTAATGATCGTTGTATTCCTTGAAGAAATCAATATCCATGAGTTCTACTCCCATGAGCTCATGTTCCTCATAGGCATGTTCAAAACTGCTCGTAAAGTATTCATGTAAAAAGGTCCGGTTTGCCAGTCCCGTCAATTCATCATGCATAGCCAGACTTTCCAGCTCCCGGTTGGAAGCTTTCATGTTCGTCCAGTCCAACGTAACGTTTTTCAGCCGGTTCTGCAATTCTATGACATTGATCAGCGCTTCTCTGTTTTCCTGTTGGTATTTCTCATAAATATCAAAATACTGGCGGGTATAATCTATGTATTCCCAGGTGAGACCCTTCTTCTGCAGAAATTCACTCTTGAAAGGATACAGATCCAGGAAAATATTATAATGCTCTTCGATATGCTTTTCATCAATGATCCGGATCAATTCTTCCAGATATTTTCCATCAGGCAGGATTGCCAGGATTCCCGCCAGGATCACCAGTTCATCCATGATCTCTTCAAAAACATCCCGGTCTGACAATTGCTCCAGAAGATCTGCTGCAAGCTTTAAAGCCTCTTCCTCATGCCCTTGTAATAATTCGCAGGAAATACGATACATTTCTAATGTTATTTTCGAATAATAGCTTTCCGGTGCCTCTCTGATGATCTGTTCTATTTGATTCCAAAGCCGTAAAGCCTCTTCCATTTCTCCCATATACATGTGACAGCAGCCACATTCGATCATACAGTTGATCCTGTTATAATTCAGCTGATATGTTTTCTCTGACTTACTATAGGAGTCGATTGCTGTACGGTAATGCTGTATCGCCTCCTGCCGCAGGCGCATCCTGACCAGGGTATAGGCAATATTACTCTCCGCCATGCCCTGGATATAATAAAAATGGTATTTTTCCGCATATTGAAGGCAGTTATAATAGGAACTTAAGGCCACCATCCGGTTGTTCTTCCGATCGGACACCGCTCCCATCATATTATAGGTTCTGGCCAGCAGTTCATACATCTGCTCATTTTTCAGATAACCGATACTCTCTGTCAGACATTGCAAGGTGTTTTCATACTGGTCGTTCTGCCAATAATATTCTGCAAGATAATAAAGCCCCAGGCCGGCCAGCTTCTGTGAGCCGGTGTCTGCTGCATATTCCATCACTTTCTGACAGGTCTCATTGTCCGGAAATTTACCGTTTTCCCGGTTTTGGATGGTTTCCTCTATGAAATTTTGAACGGTCTGTGGTAAACCCTTTAAATCCATGCCGGTTCCTTTCCGGAATCCCCAAGCTGTCATTGATCATCCCCTGTCAGAGGCCATCATAAACAGCCATGGTATTCTAAATAGTTATCATACCACAGTACTTTGTCACTTTACAAGATTGCTCCGCCAAAAATACACATCACCCGTAAAAAATTAAGGTTTTATTTAGATTTCATCCTCTGCCCATGCAAGAGCACATTTCACCGCACGATGCCAGCCCTTTAACAGTTTCTTGCAGTCTTCTTCATCCATTTCCGGTGCAAAGGATGCTCCGATCTGCCAGTTCTCACGGATCTCATCACGATTCTTCCAATAGCCTACCGCAAGTCCTGCCAGATAAGCCGCTCCCAGAGCAGTCGTCTCGATACATGCCGGACGGCGTACCTGGGTGTTGACGATATCCGCCTGGAACTGCATAAGGAAATCATTGGCACTGGCACCACCGTCTACTTTCAGGCTCTTTAAATCAATGCCGCTGTCCTTCTCCATGGCTTCCAGCACATCTGCCGTCTGGTATGCGATGGATTCCAGCGTGGCTCGGATGAAATGTTCCTTGGTACAGCCTCTGGTAATGCCGACGATGGTTCCTCTGGCATACTGATCCCAGTAGGGGGCTCCCATGCCCGCAAATGCCGGAACAATATAGACCCCTGCGGTATCCGGCACATGCTCTGCATACTCCTGGGACTGTGCAGAGGTCTTGAGCATACGCATACTGTCACGAAGCCACTGGATCCCGGCACCGGCTACGAACACGCTGCCCTCCAGGGCATATTCTACGTTCTTGCTTGTGCTGGCAGCAATAGTGGTCAATAGACCCGACTGGGAGGTAATGGCTTCGTGTCCGGTGTTCATTAATAAGAAGCAGCCGGTTCCGTAAGTGTTTTTCACTTCTCCCTGCTCAAAGCAGCACTGTCCGAACAGCGCCGCCTGCTGGTCTCCCGCCGCACCGGCAATAGGAATCTCGCCGCCCAGAACGGCTGCATCGGTCCTGCCGTAGATCTCACTGGAACAACACACCTTCGGCAGCAGACTCTCCGGGATATTGAAGCGCTTCAGGATCTCCTGATCCCAGCAGAGATTATGAATATCGAAAAGCATGGTCCGGGAAGCATTCGTATAATCCGTCACATGTACGGCACCCTTGGTCAGATTCCAGATCAGCCAGGTATCCACCGTACCGAAAAGCAATTCTCCCCGCTCTGCCCGTTCTCTGACACCGGGTACATTATTCAGGATCCAGGCAATCTTGGAAGCACTGAAATAAGCATCCGGGATCAAGCCGGTCTTCTTCCGGATGATCTGATCAAAGCCGTCTTTTTTCAGTTCCTCAATCATATCGGAAGTACGGCGGCACTGCCATACAATAGCATTGTATACAGGTTCGCCGGTATTTTTATCCCAGATAATCGTGGTTTCCCGCTGGTTGGTGATGCCGATGGCCTCGATCTGGTCATCGGTGATACCCAGCACCGCCATACTTTCAATGGCCACTCCCAGCTGGGAGGACCAGATTTCCATAGGGTTATGCTCTACCCAGCCTGGCTGGGGATAGATCTGTGTGAATTCTTTTTGTGCCATGGAACAGATATTTCCCTGTTTATCAAACAGGATACAGCGGGAACTCGTGGTTCCCTGATCCAGTGCCATGATGTATGTCTTTTTCTGTGTGTTATGTGTATCTCCCATTGTGTTATGTAACCTCCCGTTGTTCGTTCCAGGCTCTGCCCATAGCATATCCCAATCGTGTCATTGGAATATATTGTGTCCATTGCCCCAAATATGCTCTATTCTCAACAGTTCTGTCCTCTGTCACCCACGAAACGACCGGGTTGCCACTATATTGACACCCGTGTCAGCTACGTTTTCCACAATGACATCTCCTACATGAATGGGTGTAGCCGCAGTGACATCTGCCAGGGCTTTCATGCAGTCATCGATCCTGCCTTTGGGAATATCGGAAGCCGTCTTCACGGATACTACTGTGTCCGGATACCCTTCCACACGCACGGTGGAGGTGACGATCCGGGTAGGATTCGTGACTTCTTTTTCTCCGTAGGCAGCGCCTCTGGGACAGCGGTTACCGGTCACTGTGACACTACTGTCATCTGCGATAATCACGGTCAGAGCACACCCTACCGGACAGCAGATGCAGGTCAATTCTTTTTGTGTTGTATTCTTCTCTGCCATCGTCTCACCCTCTTTTCTGTTGGATATATTCCACTGCATAGTTTCCAGCCTTTTCCGCTTCTGCGGATACATGGTCTACCAGTTCATGGACGTGGAGCACATTGCCGCAGGCGAAGACGCCGGGGATACTGCACTCCAGATTCTCTCCCACTACCGGTCCTCCGGTCTTGCCGTCCATATCCGCTCCTAAGCCCCTGGTCAGTTCGTTCTCCGGGATCAGACCGCAGGATAACAACAGAGTATCGCAGGGAACCTCCCACTCGGATCCGGGGATGGGTTTTCCATTATCGTCCACTTTTGTCAGGGTCACACCCTCTACACGGTCTTTGCCGTGGATCTTTGCTACCGTAGTATTCAGATACAGTGGAATATTAAAATCATCCAGGCACTGTACGATATTACGCTTCAGGCCGCCACTCTGGGGACGAAGCTCCGCCACGCACTGCACCTTGGCGCCTTCTAACACCATACGTCTCGCCATGATGAGTCCGATATCACCGGAACCCAGGATGACTACATTCTTACCCGGCATACGCCCGCGGATGTTTACATAATACTGCGCAGTTCCGGCGCTGTAGATGCCTGCCGGTCTGCTGCCGGGGATATTCAGTGCTCCCCGGGAACGTTCTCTGCATCCCATAGCCAGGATCACGGTCTCCGTCTCGATTTCCAGCAGCCCGTCCTCTTTGTTCATGGCAGTGACTTTTTTACGTCCGTCAGGAAGCAGAGAAATATTGGTTACCATGGTGTTCAGCAGATAAGGGATTTTTGCTTCTTCTGCCATGTCAATATAGCGTTCCGCGTATTCCGGTCCGGTCAGCTCCTCTTTAAAAGTATGCAGTCCGAAACCATTGTGGATACACTGGTTCAGAATGCCTCCCAGTTCTCTGTCACGCTCTAAGATCAGCACTTTTTCACAGCCGGCCTTTCTCGCAGACAGCGCTGCCGCCAGTCCCGCAGGACCTCCTCCGATGATGACGATATCTTCTGTGCGTTTACTCATGGAGTGCCTCCTTTCCGACCGGTGCCTGTGGCTTTTTCCACGCTCCGCCCTCTCCGGGTGCGGTGTCTTTATTTTTACCGGTCAGAATCTCTGAGCCGGTTCCTTCCTTAGTGATCTGTGCCGGATCGAGATGCAGTTCTCTCGACAGGATTTCCAACGTCTTCGGGGAACAGAAGCCCGCCTGACATCTGCCCATACCGGCTCTGGTACGGCGTTTGACACCATCCAGTGTCGTTGCTCCTACTGGGCGGTGAATTGCTTCCAGAATCTCTCCTTCCGTCACCAGCTCGCAGCGGCAGATCACATTGGCAAACGCAGGATTTTCCCGGATCAGTGCTTCTCTCTCCTCTTCCGTGGCAAGTGCCATGCTGGGAATGCCTTTTCTGCTGTCAATAAAATCCGTCTTACGTTCTGCGGGATAAATATTTTCAACAATCCGTGCCACATACTCACCGATTGCCGGTGCACTGGTCAGTCCCGGGGATTCAATACCCGCCACATCGATGAACCCGGGATGCCCTGCTGCCTCTTCAATAAGGAAATCCGATTTTTCCGCAGGAGCTTCGTGTACCAGATGAGCTCGCAGTCCGGCAAAAGAGGTGATGGTCTGTCTGCCGTCCAGCGCGTCCACACTGTTACTTCCCAGATTCAGAACCTTCGTCAGTCCTTCTGCTGTCGTATCTACATCTTCTTTGTCAGGAATATCTTCCGCTGTGGGACCTACCAGTAAATTGCCGTGTACCGTGGGAGTAACGAGGATCCCTTTTCCCATTTTGGACGGGAGTTGGAAAACGGTGGAATTCACCAGATTACCGCAATTTTTGTCCATAAGACGGTACTCACCTCTTCTGGGGACAATACGGATCCTGTCTTCACAGATCATGTTATGGATCTCATCCGCATAGACACCTGCCGCATTGATAACGATGGGAGCAAGGAACATCTCTCCATCCGCCTGTACCTGATACATCCGGCCTTCTTTCTCGGGTGGATTCTCACTCCATACCGGTCTCTGTTCCACAATGGATGTCACCTTATGGTTCCGATAGAACTCCACACCATTCTCCGCTGCATTCTCCGCCAGTGCAATGTTCAGTCCGAAGGGACAGACGATACCACCGGTGGGTGCATACAGGGCTCCTACGATGTCACGGGACACCGCCGGCTCCATTCCCCAGACTTCCTCCGGGGACAAAAGCTTCAATTCTTTTACCCCGTTCTCCATGCCTCGCCGATACAGTTCTTCCAGACCGGACATGGCATCTTCTTCAAAGCATAACACCAGGGATCCGTTCCTGCGGAACGGGAAGTCCAGCTTCTTCGACAGTTCCTCCATCATTTCATTGCCCCGGACGTTTAACTGTGCCTTGAGAGTCCCCGGTACTGCATCATACCCCGCATGCACGATACCGCTGTTGGCTTTAGAAGTACCTTCGCAGACATCACTTTTCGCCTCCAGTACAGCGATCCTTAGCTTTCCCTTCGCCAGTTCCCTGGCAATGGCGCAGCCACTGACTCCGGCGCCGATAATGATCACATCATAATCCTTCATAACCTCGCCCTGCCTTTCCTATGTTTACATTTATATTTGAATGTCCACCTTTACCTTCTGAATATCCGTTTTCTCTTTATGAATGTCCATTTTTTATTTGTCGCAAATGTCTCTTTGCTATTTATTTTACCATATTCTGCGGGAAAACACGACCGAAAACCAGCAACACTCTGTGTAAAATGTAGTCGAAAAAACCGGACAGCAATCGCTGTCCGGTCAGTTTTCTCTTATAACAATGTATTCAGATCCACCAGGGTTCCGCCCTCGATCTCCACGCACTTGTCGCTGTTTAACTGCAGCCATACGCTGCAGGCATTGGGGTTATATACCTTTTCGTAATCCGCAGAGAACTGTAAACGTTTTGCTGCATCCATGTAATCAATGATCTCGATGTTGGTGGCGTACCAGATGTCGTCTCTGCCGCCCATGTATTTACAGAAGTTCTCGATCACATCCCAGTTGTCATTATTATCGAACTCGTAGCTGTGCCCCCAGACGTACATCAACTTCAGGTACTGGCTCTTCTTGAAATCAGCGAAAAATTCCGCGTACTCCATCAGCTTCGGATCATTATGATGGCAGGTAGCATGCCACTCCAACGGATCCTTTGGCAGCGCAAAATCCGGAACCGTCTCTACCACTCTGGCATAAGCCACGCCCAACTGACGGTACAGCTGTTTGATCTCTTCACTGTAAGAACCGTTGGGATATGCATGTCCTCTGATGATCCGACCGGTCCATTTCTCCAGACCTTTCCGGTCTTCCAACAGTTCCTCTGCGACTTCCACCAGTGGGCATCTCTCAATGGTGGGATGGGTCATGGTATGAGTTGCGATCTCATGACCGTCGTATAATCCTTCCATTTCCTCGAAGGTCATACGGGGCCGCTCTCCCACCTGACCGTAATTCAGATTAAACGTTCCTTTGATACCATATTTATTGAAAATGTCGATCAGGCGTCTGTCCTGTACCTTACCGTCATCATAACTCATGGTCAATGCTTTGGCTTTTCCGCCGGGAAAACAAGTATATACTTTCATCTTTTCCATCCTTTTCTACTGTAATTTCTGTTGTGGTTTTAAAATATGATAATTTTCATCCCACATGTTTTCATCATATTACGACTGGAACAATTTTGCAACTGATAAGAATCCGGCATTAACCCTCTTTATCGTGCAGAACTTTCCATTGCCTTCCTTTCATTCATCCTTTAATATAGTAAGATATACAACCAATAAACGAATTACAATGAGAAGGGAGCATATTTATGAAAAAATTCAACTCCTTCCGTAATCGCCAGAACGGCTTTGAAGATTTAGGTTCCGGCACCGCGGAAGCAGCAAAAACGAAAAAAAGCTGGTGGAAAGTCCCCGGCATCATTCTTGTGATTCTGGTAATCGCTATTTTTGCTTTTAATTCCACTTACCAGATCCGTGAACAGGAGCAGGCGGTTCTGATCACTTTAGGCCAGGCCAAAGCGGTAACGGATCCCGGACTTCATTTTAAGATACCGTTCATCCAGCAGGTTCGTAAAGTAAATACCACCATTCAGGGATTTTCCCTGGGATATGATGTAGATTCCAATTCTTCAGAAACCGACGATTCTCTCATGATCACTTCCGATTACAATTTTGTCAACGTCGATTTCTTCGTAGAGTATCGCTTCAGCGATCCGGTAAAAGCAGTCTATGCTTCCAAAGACCCTGTGCTGATCCTGCGTAACATCAGCCAGAGCTGTATCCGCACTGTCATCGGCAGCTATCCGGTAGATGACGTACTGACCACCGGTAAAAATGAGATTCAGGCTGCTATTAAAGAAATGATTCTGGAGCGTCTGAGCGAACAGGATATCGGTATTCAGCTGGTGAATATCACGATCCAAGATTCCGAGCCGCCTACCTCCGAAGTCATGGAGGCTTTCAAGGCCGTAGAAACCGCCAAGCAGGGAAAAGAAACCGCTCTGAACAATGCCAACAAATACCGCAATGAGCAGCTTCCTCTGGCGCAGGCACAGGCAGACGGTATCATTAAGGACGCCGAAGCACAAAAGACCGAGCGCATCAATGAGGCTACTGCACAGGTTGCACGTTTTAACGCTATGTACGAGGAATATATCAAGAACCCGGCCGTCACCAAACAGCGTATGTTCTACGAGACCATGGAAGAAGTCCTGCCGGATCTCAAGGTAGTCATCGAAAGCCCCAACGGCAATACACAGACCTTCTATCCTTTGGAATCCTTCACAGGTACCGCTTCCGCTTCTTCGGAGAGCAGCACCTCTGAAGCTGCACAATAACCATTGTCTACAGAAAGGCAGTTTTATAAATATGAAAAAAGTGAAAAATATATCTCTGATTCTATTAGTACTGGCATTGTTGATCATCGGATCCTCCAGCATTGTCGTTACCAACGAAAACGAATACAGTCTGATCCGACAGTTCGGTAAAGTAGACCATGTAGTGAGTTCTGCAGGTGTTACCTTTAAGATTCCTTTTGTACAGAGCGTCGATAAGCTTCCGAAGGAGATCCTGCTCTATGATCTGTCTTCCTCCGATGTCATCACCAGTGACAAGAAGACCATGATCTGTGACAGTTACATTTTATGGCAGATCAATGATCCTCTGAAATTTGCCCAGACCCTGAACTCCTCCATCTCCAACGCGGAGAGCCGTCTGGACACCATTGTATATAACTCTACGAAAAATATCATAAGCAGTACTACTCAGAATGATGTGATCTCCGGTCGTGACGGAGAGCTGGCGGCAGCCATTATGAAAAACATCGGAAACACCACCGAGCAATACGGCATCGAATTGCTCTCCTTCGAAACCAAACAGCTGGATCTGCCCAGTGACAACAAAGCCGCTGTGTACGAGCGTATGATCTCCGAACGTGAAAACATCTCCGCAACCTATACCGCAGAGGGAAGCTCTGAGGCACAGAAGATCCGCAATACCACAGATAAGGAAGTCAATGTTCTCCTGTCGGAGGCCAATAAAAATGCGGAGATTCTCATTGCCGAGGGCGAAGCGGAATACATGAGAATTCTGTCAGAAGCTTATTCCGATGAATCCAAACAGGATTTCTATTCCTTCGTCAGAAGCCTGGATGCACTGAAGGCTTCCATGACCGGCGATAATAAGACGGTGATCCTGTCTCCGGATTCCCCGATCGCACAGATTTTCTACGGAAGATAACATAAAGGCCGGTGTCTGCAATATTCTTGCAGGCACCGGCTTTTTTATGCCAGAATCTCCTCAATTCTGCGTCTCTCTTCTTCACTGAATGCGGTTGCATGTACAATACCGATATTATCCAGGATCTGTGAGGGCTTAGATGCTCCGATCAGAACACTGGTAATATCCCCATCCCTTAAGATCCACGAAAGTGCCATCTGTGCCAGGGTCTGTCCTCTCTGGGCTGCCAGATCGTTCAGTGCACGTACCTTCTTCAATGTCTCTTCCACGATCGCCGCTTCTTTTAGGAACCTGCCGTCGGTACGGACACGGCTGTCCTCGGGAATACCGTGGAGATAACGGTCGGTCAGAAGTCCCTGTGCCAGAGGGCTGAAGGTAATGATACCGATGCCGTGAGCTGCCGCGTAATCTTTCAGACCATCCTTCTCAATATCTCTTACAAACATGGAATATTTTCTCTGGTTGATAATGAACGGGGTGCCCAGCTCCTTGAACAATTCTGCTGCCGCAATGGTCTGCTCCTTATTGTAGTTGGAAATTCCCACATACAATGCCTTACCGGATCTGACAATGCCATCCAGTGCACGAACGGTCTCCTCCAACGGTGTATTTGGATCCGGTCTGTGATGGTAGAAGATATCCACATAATCCAGTCCCATGCGCTTCAGGCTCTGATCCAGGCTGGCCACGAGATACTTTTTGCTGCCCCAGTTGCCGTAAGGTCCGGGCCACATATCATAACCGGCTTTCGTGGAAATGATCAGTTCATCTCGATACCTTCCCAGTCCTTTTGCAAGGATCCGTCCAAAATTTTCCTCCGCACTGCCCGGTACAGGTCCATAATTGTTTGCCAGATCAAAATGTGTAATGCCATGGTCAAATGCTGTGTGGCACATGTCCTGCATATTATCAAAATTCCCATTGGAGCCGAAATTGTGCCATAATCCCAGAGAGACTGCCGGAAGCTGCAATCCACTGGCACCACAGCGGTTGTATTTCATTTCTTCATATCTTTTTTCATCTGCCTGATACATTTAAATACCTCCTTTTTCCGAAAGAACATTATAGACATTATTGTAACTATTCTGACCCCATTCGCAAAACCGCCTCTGCGAGGCTTCCTTTTTGCTCATGGTGGTTACTTCGCCCTATAAATAGTATCAAATGCTCTTACGAATGCAAGGATTCGACGCTCATTTGATACTATTTACATGGCTCTGAATAGTTACAAATACAAAAGACAGAGAGGATATTCGATGTTCACCATCATTATTACCCTGCTGTTGCCGCTGGTATCCATTGGGATCTGGCGGCAATCTATTTTAAAAAATAACAAAAAAAGCGGACAGTCTGTCACGATCGGGAAGGGAGAATATGTCCTTCGTTATCTCACCTGCCTGCTCTGTATGTTGGTCATTCCCTGGATCCTGTTGTCGCTGACCGGCAATGACGGCAATACGATCTTGAGAAAGCTGTTGGAATCCAGAGAATATGCAGTGAAAGTTCTATGTCTGGAGATCAGCATGATGCTGGTCTATGCCATTGCGGAATTGTTCGTGGAAGAAGCGAAAGCCGGAAAGCATGAGAAGATCCGGAGCGTCCTGAGTAAGATTACCGATAGCAAGGCGTGGAGCGTATTTCGCAAATACATAGGACCGGTGGCAGTACTGGCATTGACAGTGCTGGTGGTGTGTCTGAATTTCAGCATGATGTCCGACCGCGTACTGTGGGGGGATGAGGCGTTTTCTGCGAATACGGCCCACAAGGATGTGGATGGCATTTTGCAGGTATTGTATTACTGGGACAATCATCCGCCACTGTATTATTACTGGCTGAAATTATTCGGGACCCTGTTCGGATATAAGGTACCGGTATTCCACCTGGCCTCTCTGGTGCCCTTCGTGATCGGGATCGTACTGGCACTGACCGTTGTGCGGAAACATTTCGGAATGCTTGCGGCAACATTTTTTGTGATGATCTCCGGTCTGGGACAGGCGTGTCTGGAGTACAATCTGGAAGTCCGCATGTATGCGCTGGCTTTCCTGTGTGTAATGGGTTGCTTCTATTGTTCCTACAGAGTCATTGCTGACGGCAGCAGGAAGACCTGGGCAGGCATGGTGCTGTGGGCACTGGCAGCAGCGTATTCTCACTATTATGCACTGGTGGCTGTAGGCATTATGATGTTTTTCACCGGAGTGGCCGTATGGATCAAATACCGTGGGAAAACATGGATAAAGGGTGTTCTGGCCATCGTAGCATTTTTCATAGGTTATGCACCCTGGCTATATTTCTTCTATGCCGGCTTGAAAAATGTCAGCAGAGGCTGGTGGATGACAGAGATCCTGGGACTGGACCAGAGTCTGGAGATCGTTATGGGCGGCAGAGGGATGAATGGTATCGTATTCCCGCTGGTGATTCTGTTTCTGGTGGTGACCCTGGCAGTGGATTCTTCTGTATTCTCTGTGGAAAAAGACGGAGTACATATGCAGAAGCCTTCTGTGAGAAACTGGTCTGACAAGACATATGCCATGGCAGTGGGAGCCTGCACAATCCTTGGAACTTTGGCATTTGCTTATTTGTTAAGTGTTGTTATGGCACCGATGCTGGCACAGAGATATCTGTATCCGTTAAGCGCGGTGGCAATCGTCATGCTGGCGGTGGGCAGCAGCCGTGTGCTGGAACTGGCTGCAGAGCTGGAGAAGAAGTCCTGGAAGGGCCTGGAGGCTGTAAGCAGAATTGTGCTGGCGGTATTGCTGGTAGTATTATTCGGCCTGGGAATTCAGAACTATCGGGAATGCTATGACAGCTATGAACAGCAGAAGGTGGAGACCGAAAAGACACTGGATCTGATCGGTACCCCCGATGAGGATGTAAATATGGTCACGAATGGTGTAAAACATCTGGGTTGGACCGTGCTGTATTATTACTATCCGGATAATGAAATCGTGAACGGAGATTACAACCAGGCGGATTCCGACAGGTTCTGGTATTTTACACCGACCGAACTTGGCGCAGATGCCATCGCCGGATTGCAGCAGGATGGATATCAGGTAACCGATTACGGACTGATGCAACTGTCGCAGTATCCTTTCTATTTATATTATATTGAAGCAGTTCAGCCTGCGTCATTCGCAAAGTTGCGTTAGCACGCTTTTTCGTCACTTCGTGACTACTTTTGCTCATAGATTGGCGCTCTGCTCATAGGATGACAGAATTGACGCTTTGTGTGCGAGCACCCAATCGTCGCTTCTGTCATCCTATGGCTGAACTTTTACACTAAAATAATAAAAACATCTTGCAATTTGTGTGAACATATGCTACAATTTCACATTGTTAAGGCACTCTTGCCTGACATGGATGGATTCCCGAGTGGCCAAAGGGGACAGACTGTAAATCTGCTGCAATTTGCTTCGGTGGTTCGAATCCACCTCCATCCATTCGCACATTTATATAAATGTGTGATGCGTCCGCTGGTGTGGCGGAATAGGCAGACGCAAGGGACTTAAAATCCCTCGGGGGCAACTCCGTGCCGGTTCAAGTCCGGCCACCAGCATACTTAATTAGTGAGAGGAACACGGTAGAAATGCCGTGTTTCTCTTATTTTTTATTGTGAATGATAAAAAGAAGGAATATAATTGTATACAAATAACAGTAATATATTCTCAAGACGAAGGGGTGACAGTATGCTGACAAATACAATGAAAGAGGATTTGCCCCAAGGGGTAGTAGATCTTTTTTCGGATAGTATTTTGGCAATCATATTGTACGGATCTGTCGCCAGAAATGATAATACGGATGAGAGTGATATTGATATTGTAATTATCATAAAAAATGAAATGGATGATGCAACAAAGGAACAGTTCATTCATTGGTCAGCGGAATTAGATCTTCGATATGACAGAGTATTTTCTATCATTGATATTCAGGAAGAAAACATGGAGAAATGGCGAAATGTTTTGCCGTTTTATCAGAATATACAGAAGGAGGGGATAATTCTTTGGAAAGCAGAATAACAATTCCTTTTACACTTCATGGAATAGAAGAAAATCTCACCGTAGAATACACGCAAGGTACAGATCCCAGGGAAATTGGCTATGATGCCCTTCAGGGATTTCCGATAGACAAAATATGTTGCATAGGTTATCCGGTAATGCATGGTTACTTTGAACACATGAATGCGACCGGTTATCGGAGATCCTGTGGATTTATTCAATTCGTGGAAAGAATTGAAAATTATGGGGAAAACAGAGAGCTTTCCATAGATGTCAGTGATGAAAATCTGGGAAAAGGGAATCCATATTTTGCGTATGGTTATCCGGCAGAAATATTTGATGCTCCCTGTTGTAATTTGGCTGGGTGTAGACACTTGAAATGGACAGCTTATACCTATCTAGTAGATCTGCCCTCTCGAATGAATGGCAATAAACTGAAATTCCTGGGCGGATACTCATGGGGATATGAAGAGGATGAGAACGGTCCACAGAGATTACTACCGCTAGAGATATTGACGGAAAATGACTGGGAAAAGCATGCAACGGAAAAAGGAATATTAACGATATTCCCAATAAAAGGAGGCTGTACTGCTAAGTTATGAAGAATAGATATAAACAAAAACTGATATTCGTTATTGCAATTTTATGTTTGAGCTTAGTAAGCTGTAAAAGTAAAACAGAGCCAATTAATAATATTGCATCATGGACGCCAGATGATGGTTGGACAATAAATGAAATTGATATTAGGGATCTGTGGCGAATGTGGAATGGGAGACAACAGTATGAATTATTATATCAGTGATCTGCATCTATTTCATGAAGCATCCATAGGATTCGATGGACGCCCGTTCCGGAATCTGGAGGAAATGCACGCAGAGATCGTAAGAAAATGGAACAGCAAAGTAACTAACGGAGATACCGTATACATTCTGGGTGATATGAGCATGCGCGGTAAGAACGAGGATCTGATCGCTCTGGTGGCAATCCTGAAGGGAAAAAAGGTCCTGATCCGGGGCAATCATGATGATGTGTCCGATCTTAGATACCGGCAGTTGTTCCAGGAAGTCTGCGATTATAGGGAGATCCGGGATTCTGTAGGCGGTAAGAGTTATGAACTGGTGCTGTGCCATTACCCTATTTTCAGCTGGAAGCATATGAGCCGCGGCACGATTCTACTCTACGGGCATACCCACAACAGCCCGGAAGATATGTATTTTCAGAAATGTCTGGAAGGAATGAAAGACAACGAATGCCGACATACCGGTGACAGTCACGTACAGGCATATAATGTGGGCTGTATGAAGCCGTGGATGGACTATGAACCGAGAAGTCTGCAGGAAATTATAAAATAAAAAGCTTTGAAAGAAAAATCGAGCAGGGGAACCGGCTCGATTTTTTGCAACCCTAGATTTGATGAAAGATCTGAAAAAAATATGTGCTATGATGGCAGTGCAACATGAATCACAGACCATTAGGAAAGGATGAAGAAACAGATGCAGTTACGTGAAATGATAGACAAGTATCCGCAACAGTATATCGCGGTGGCCTATACGAAAAAAGGTATCGACAACCTGATCGAGACAGCAACGGTTTTAAAAGTGTACCCGACCTTGCTGGATGCCTATGATAATCTGTCGGAGATCAAAGCATACAAAAAGAGATACTCCGATTTTGACATTGTATACGGAGACTATGAAGACTATGTATCCACAAGGCGCAAAGTTGTGATGACAAAGACGGATGAAAGACTTACCCAGGAGGAAATCGACAAATTGCTGGCAATGATAGATCACTAAAGGAATACCGATGATCTGCAGGCGGAGATTGCCACAGAAAAATCTGCAATATGCATTTTTATGCGCGATTATGTCAGAGGCGAAAAGGGAAAATGACAATATTTGATTATCTGAAAAAGAATTGTGAAGTGGCGATATATACGGATGAATACGGGAATACCTATATGGAGACGAAGGAATGGGAGTATGAAAAAATTATTTCCGGAGCCATAGAAATCAGCAATAAAGCAGACGATGCTATTGTCTGGCTGATACCGAAAGAAGTTTATGAAAAGCATTCGGAAATTGAGATCGCTATTGCCGGGGATGAGTCAGTCGATCCCGTTCGAAATGTCCGCAGGCCCTATTACCGGATGAGAGGAGTACCCGTAACGGCAGAGCAGGCATTTGATATTATCCGAAGGACGGACAGATTTTTAAATTTTTACGTGAGTGCTGTTCGCAGCCATGAAGATTATATCGGATGTATGAATTTTGAGAACTGTCTCATTCAGAAGAATCATTATCCCACGGGATATGGCTGGATCCGTGCGGATGGAACGATTGGGGCGAATGCGACTACGCAAAAATACCCCACGGTCAGGGAATTTATCGAAGAATGGTATAAACTGCTCTATGCATTTCCTTATCTGAATCTGATCATTGCGGTTACGGGGTGGAACGAAGGACCCTGGGGTGACGAAACGGTATCGGAGGAGGAATTTTGCAAAGAGGTTGCCGTTGGGATATATGTCCATGACAGGAAAATAGAGATCCTGAATCCGCCAAATACCATAGCAAAGTATAAGGAATATAATAAACGCTACGGAACACCGCCTGAGAAATTCGAGCGGGAGTATTACGAGAAGCATAAGTACGAGAGGTATAAGACCGAACAGGCGAATCCGGCGTATTTGAGAAAGTGCATCGAAGCCTATGGGCTGGATGCGGATAAAATCTTGAAAAGGGGATAAGAAAAATGAATAATCCATTTATTGATGTATTTTGTCCACATTGTGGAGAATTTGTGAACCCAATCTATGAAGGGGACTGCCCTAATTGCGGAGAATATATAGGATCTGACGACAATGAGGAATGGGATGACGGGAGTGATGGAGACGGATATTATTTTCATACCTGAACAAAAAACAGCAGATCCCGCCAGATGATCTGCTGCTTTTTCTGTGTATATGAGCGTGAAAAACACACTTCTATCAGAATTTTTCAGCGAAGCTCTTGTAATACTCGTCAAAAAACTCGTTAACCTTTTCCATGATCTTCTTCATAATATTCACCCTTAACCTTTCCAAGACAAATGAACTGTTGACTTTGTTGTTACGCTTAAGGGGTCAGGCCTGACTTCCTTTTGATGATTATAATTTACCATATTGCGCTTATAATGTGAAATACATATAATAGAAGTATAATAATACCTAAAAGGTATAATAAAAGAAAATACAACATGTTACAAAATAGAAAGATTAAGCTGGTTTTTGGAAAAAGCATGGAAGGAGGATGCTGGAAAGATGGAATTGCGGCATATCCGATATTTCAAGGCAGTGGCGGAGGAGAAAAGCTTCACGAAAGCCGCGGAGCAGCTGGCGATCGCGCAGCCGCCCCTGAGCCGTCAGATCCAGGATCTGGAGGCGGAGCTGGGGACGACATTGTTCCTTCGCACACCCCATAAAGTGTCCCTGACAGAAGAGGGAGAGCTGTTCCTGCAGTATGCGAATCAGATCCTGGACCTGGTGAACCGGTCGGAGGAGGATGTCAGAGAGCGGAAGGAAGGCTTGCAGGGTACGTTGTACATTGCTTCGGTAGAGGGCTGTGGCCCTCGCCTTTTTGCGGAATGGATCTCTGGATTTCAGCAGAGACATCCTCATGTACAGTACAATCTGTGGAACGGCAACACAGATGATGTGAATAACCGCGTAACAAAGGGATTGTGTGAGATTGCCATGATCACGGCCCCTTATAACACAGAGGAATTCCACGTGCTGCCGGTGTATGAAGAACCCTGGGTGGCAGTGATCCCCAAGGGACATGCATTGTATTCCTGGGAAAATGATCCGGTGAAGCCCTCGGAGTTGTTGCCCTATGATCTGTTGATTCCCTCCAGAGAATCCAGAAAAGGTGAAATCGATAAATGGTTCGATGGCACAGGGCATGCTCCGGTGATCCGGGGAAGGATCGCACATATGATGAATGCCTACGAACTGAGCCTCCACGGCGTCGGCATCTCGATCTATCCGGCATCGATTTCCTCCCTGATCCGAGACAAGGACGTCTGCGTGCGGCCGGTGGAGCATCCGAATGCCCATGCGGATTATGCTTTGATCTGGAATAAAAATCATACCCTGTCCCATGTGGCGGAAGAGTTTATCAAATATGTAGAGAGCATTGAGGAACGTAACAGCGTGGAATAGAAGATCCGTGGAAGGAGTCCGGGCGCTGAGCAACGGCAGGCATAAACACAATATACAACCATACACATAAGAAACAAGGGAGAACAGGCATGAACATTACAGTGTATCTGGGAGCAAATGAAGGAAAAGATGCGACACTGAAAATGGCGGTGAGGGAACTCGGCACCTGGATTGGAGAGAGTGGCAACCGCCTGATCTACGGAGGTTCCAAATCCGGCCTCATGGGAGAACTGGCGGAGAGCGTGTTGCAGGCAGGTGGAGAAGTCATCGGGGTGGAGCCACAGTTTTTCATTGATATGGAATACCAGTATGATGAGATCACGGAGCTGATCGTCACGAAGGATATGACAGAACGGAAGACGAAGATGATCGAACTGGGGGATGTATTTATTGCCTTTCCGGGAGGAACCGGCACGCTGGAAGAGATCGCAGAGGTGATGTCCAAGGTGTCTCTGAAGCATTTGACTGCGCCCTGTATCCTCTATAACCTCAATGATTATTATGACGGATTACAGACATTGCTGCGGCATATGACAGAGATGGGGCTGTCCTCCCCGGAGAGACAGGAAGGAATCTATTTTGCAAAGGATCTGTCTGAAATCCGTGAGATTATAAAAAATCAGCGGAGCAATGTAACGATCGCTCCGCCGGAGAATACACAAGGTATGGGAAATCACTTAGGTTAACAGGTTGAAGCCCATTACTACCAGACCCAGGATCACGAGAATCACACCGGTGACACGGTTCAGAGTCTTGGGTGTGGCCTTGTTGGCGAACAGTGCGGCAATCCGGGCCCAGATCAGGGTAAATACAACGCACAGGATCCATACCGTCCAGTCGGGCATACCGCCGATGGCAAAATGAGAGGCAGCACCGGTAAATGCGGTAAATGCCATGATGAAGACGCTGGTTCCCACAGCAGTTTTCAGCTCATAGCCCAGGACAGAAGTCAGGATCAACAGCATCATCATGCCGCCGCCGGCACCGACGAAACCGCAGATAAAGCCGATCAGCATACCGCATACCAGAGACTGGATGGCTCTTTTTTTCGCGGAGACGCCCTGCATGGCTTCCTTGGTGGTCATTACGGGACGGACGATGAATTTGATACCTAACAGGAAAGTCATGAACACGGAGAAATTCCCCATGGTAGCGGAAGGCACCAGGCTGGATACGTAGCTGCCTACGACGGTGAATACCAGCACACTTCCCATCATGATCAGGCCGTTTTTGACATCAATATTTTTATTTTTCGCATAGGTATAAGCGGATACGGCACTGGCCAGAACGTCCGAGGACAGCGCAATGCCGACGGCCAGATACGGATCCATGCCGAGGAAAGTGATCAGCATGGGACTGATAACCGCTGCGGCGCTCATGCCGGCAAATCCGGTACCCAGCCCGGCTCCCATTCCGGCGAAAAAGGTGACGAGAATTGTAATGAGAATCTGCATTTTATTTCTCTCCTTTCAGGATATTATCCATATTTTTCTCCATGACGTGAAGCATGTGGAAAAAGATCTCTTTGCTTACATCATCGGTGCCATCTAGCAGAGTATCTTTGAAAATGCTCTGTATCATGCGGCCTTTTTCGATGACATCCTGCGCTTTCTCCGTGCAGAACAGCAGAGTCTTCCGACGGTCATCCGGAGCCTCTCTGCGTTCCAGGTACCCCTCGCACACCAGCTTGTCCACATTGACGGACACCAGATTCGCCTTGATCCGGCGGATCTCCACGACATCACTGGCAGTGTGGTATTCCGGATTATTGCCGAAGAACATGAGAATATCAAAAGCTGTCTGTGGCAGCTTTAATTGCTGGCACAGAGGTTTGCACATGACGTTGTAAGCCAGATTGAATTTTTGTACGAATTCGATATCAGTATTCATCCGAAGGCCTCCTTACTTAGTATTATACAAAGTGTAATTACTGAAATTACAAAAGTGAATATTTCAAATTTGAAATAATTGCTATATTGCATAGTATTACAGATAGTTTTCGAAGTCAATCATAAGATATTTTATTTCATAAAAAATTTATATTAATTATCCTATCGTAAACATCATTTTGGTATGTTATAATTTATTTGATGCAAGGGTGCATTCAGAGACTGTGGGCATACAGAAGAAAGTGTCGGGAGGAGACATGAGTATCAATACATATGATGAACAGAAATTCTGGGAGGAAATGGATATCCTGTTCCCGGATATTGTAAAAGCCATTACTTCTCTGGCGAAAAAGTCCTACATATCCATAACCAATCTGCGGAACGGCGTGACATGGTGGTCCGAGAAGACGATGGAATATTTTGGTATGCAGGAGAACTATACCATCCGCGGACAAGAAAAATCAAAAAGATCGATTCATCCGGATGATCTGGAGGATTTCCGGAGGGGATTCCAGGAGAGAGTTGCCGGGAAAAATATGGACGAGCCCTGGGAATACCGGGTGCGTGACGGAAGCACCTACAACCGGATCAGTGCCAGGGCGAAAATGCTGAATGATAAGGATGGAAAGCCTTTTGTGATCGTAATACGATATAACAACTACGGTATTTCCGACGAGGTGGATGCGACTACCGGATTGCATACGGAACCGGCGCTGGATCGGGAAATCAGGGAATTCCTGGAGGAAAGCGGACAGGGGACTCTGCTGAAGATCGGACTGGATCAGTTTAGTCATATCAATGTTATGTACGGTGCCGCTTTTTCGGATAAGATTCTGAACTGTGCGGCACAGGAGCTGTTGCGCCTGTTAAGGGGAAAAGGATATGTATACCGGCTCTCCGGTGCGAAATTTGTGATCAGCTTTAAAAATGTATCCAAAGAGGAACTACAGCAGATATACGATGAGATCGTAGAAGCTTTTGAAAATACAGAGGTAGAGGGGAAAAAGATCCCTCTGAAGGTATCTGCCGGCGCAATATTTATGGAACCTTATATGAAGGAGACGAACGCGGTCCGCAGCCGTCTGACTTATGCGTTGAACCATTCCCGGCTTGAGCATCACGGAGAGCTGGTGATTTTTAATGATGAGGTCTGTGGCAGTGACGAGAACCAGTTTGAACTGATCGGTGTGATCCATCAGTGTGCTACGCATAACTTTGAAGGCTTTCGGATGTTCTATCAGCTGATTGCCGATACGAAGACCGGCAAGATCCGGGGAATGGAAGCGCTGCTCCGTTGGGAACTGGAGCCTTACGGAATGGTGTCCCCCGGTGTGTTCATGGAATGGCTGGAACAGGACCCCTGTATTTTTGATCTGGGGAACTGGATCCTGCGGACAGCACTTACGGATGTACAGAAGCTGCGCAAGGAGACGGAAGGCTTTTTCGTCAATGTCAATGTGGCGGCGGCACAGCTGGAGCGCAGAGAGTTCCGCAGTGCTGTCATGAATATTTTAAAAGAGACCGGTGCGAAGCCGGAGGAGCTTTGCCTCGAATTGACAGAACGATGCAGAGATCTGGATATTCATTTCCTGCGCGGAGAGGTAGAATTTTTCCATTCCCAGGGGATCAAGATCGCACTGGATGACTTCGGAACAGGCAACAGTTCCTTAAGTCTGGCACTGGAGCTTCCCTTTGACGAACTGAAGGTAGATATGAGCTTCATCCGTGATATTAAGCAAAAACCTCAGAATCAGGCCATGGTGCAGTCCATCGTAGATTATGCCAGGAGGACTAACACCGAGACCTGCATTGAGGGTATTGAGAATAAGGAAGTCAGCGACTATATCGAGCAGTTTGGATCTACCTGGCAGCAGGGATATTACTATTCCAAACCGGTACCTATCGATCGGTTTGAAGAAGTGCTGCGCGAGAAATCAACCGAAAAAGAATAAGTAGTTATTCTCGAAGGGCATTGGGTGCTACACCGTATTTTTTCTTAAATGCACGGCGGAAGCTAGTCAGATTGTTGTAACCGACCGCCACGTATAAATCAGCTATTTTAATGTCTGTTGTTTCCAGCAGATGTTTTGCCTGCGTCATGCGGACCTGTTCCAGATACGTAGAGAAGTTTACCCCTACTGTTTTTTTGAAAAGGAAGGAAAAGTAACTCTCGGAGATGTGGAACAGGTCCGATATTCTGCTTAAACATAAGGATGGATCCCCATAATTCTCATCAATATAAGCCTGAATGCGCACAATCAGCTGGTTGTCGTTTTCCGGTTGCTTGTTTTTTTCACATAATTCCAGAGCAATCTGCTCGTAATTTTCCAGGGTAGAATCTTCGGACAGACCGGCTAAGCTTGAGTCATCATAGGAAATGTCATTATCCCTGATTACTTTCAATAAGGTAATTTCTATATTTTCTAAAAGCCATTTCACTTGTCTGGAATTAAGTTTTCGTTTCTTAAAATTTTCGTCCTTTATAAAATTAAAAATTGTTTTTGTCTGTTTGAAGTTACCGGATTTTACAAAATTATATAATTGGTCTGCCACTTCGTTAGGATAAAAGAAGGAATCCTGAAATTCCAAAATCTCACGATACAGACACAGGTAACCCGGGCTGGAGACACGTTTTACAGCCTCTTTGGATTGGCGATACGATTTCCAGACGGAGGAGATGGTGTCGGTTGTACAGCCTAAGCCACCATAAATCCAGATATTGTAATCCTGCAACAGCGTAGTATGGACATGTAAAAATAAATCTTCAACTTTGTCCAGCTCTTCCCTGTCATATAATAAAATAGTATAAACACTATTCTTGGAACCCTGCATGATATAGGAATGTATAAAATAACTGGAAAGGATATCGGAAATAACATCCGCATAATCAGGGGAGAGGATGTTGATCATTCCCTGAGGGTCATTATTTAGCTCCAAAGTATCCAGGTAGACATTACAGTATAATATAGCAAAGGAATTGGCATTATCGGAAATGGAAAGATAATTTTGGGCATACGCAGCTTCTTCCTCACTCAGGATCGTACCATGAATCAATTGATCAAAATAATAATTGCGGAGGGTGATCTTTTGGGACTCATTTAACCGCATAAGCTCTTCGTGGTTGAAATTAACTTCTTGAAGACGACATTCCATTGCTTCATAGGGTTTATAATTGGCCTTGGACAACAGCACAATAATCAAAAAGCTTCCTACGACACCGAGAAAGATAATGAACAGAGACAACAGCTGCAGTCCGTTTCCCGGTGCTTTCAGGGAGGAAGTGGGAACAATCAGGTAATAGTTCAGATTCGGTGTCTGTGCGGAGGTATGGAGCACTGTGACGGGAACACCCTGAAATACGGTGCTGGAATATCCCCGTTCGGAATAATCCAGCGAGGAAAGCAGAGAAGCATCCGTTTTTTTCAACAGTGCTTCATTGTTGCTGAAAGTAAGCATAGTTTCAGCGCTACTGTCCTGAATGATGAGGCAGCCATTCTTCATCAGATCGACAGAGTCCGCCATTTGCTGCATATAATCTGCATTCAGCTCAAAAATAATGTCAGCATTGATATTTTTGAAGGTATAATTCTGCAGAGAGACAGCATAACAATAGTTTTTTCTGTGTGGTGTATATTCGGTCGCAAAACGGTCAAGAGGCAGAAAATGGTTATAATTGTCGGAGGATTCCAGAGTTCCCTTCCATTCCTCATATTTTGAGGGATCCAGCATTTGATTGTTTTTATAAAAGGAATAGAGATTCTCAAAATCGTTATAGCTGATTATGTAGTCTGTATGACGCAGATGGATATAGTAGGTTTGGATCGGCTGGAGTGAATAGTCAGAATACATATCCATAAGAGCCTGTTTGGTAATATAGGCATTATAATAAAACGCCCGTTCCCCCTGATCGGCTTCCGCCAGGCGGGAAAGACTGGAATTATTTGCCAGTCGCTTGGAAATCAGATAAATATTTGCATAGCAGTTGCTGTATTGCTCGGATACATTTTTAAGAGAAAGCATATTTTCATTCAATAGTTCCTGCTTTACATTATGCGAAAGAATAAAATGGAAAACAATTCCCAGAATGAGCACAATGACCAAGAGCAGACTGTAGGATGTTATCAATTTTATGAAGTATTTATTTTTTCTGGAATTCATAACAAAATCCTCCTGAAAGATATTATTATAGTACCATAATTGACAAAAAAGGCAATGAAATGGGCTGCCTTAAAATAAAATGTGTACCATTGACATAAAAAATGAACCCCGGATAACGAAAAATATGTACATCAAATCTTGAATAATGTGACTATTAATTGTGCAGATTGACGGTTACAATGAAAGCACATTGATACTTCTGGCGCCGAAGTGACAATAATCAACAAATCAAGCAGCAAAGAAACAAAACAAAATAAGAAACAAGAAACAACAGAGAAGATAACAGAATATGGACGGAGGTTATTTATGGTAAAGAAAAAGTTATTATCAGTCGCACTGGTTGCGGTTACAGTATGTTCCATGATATTTACAGGGTGTGGGAACTCTGCGGAAAATACGGGAAATGATACAGGAAAGACAGATAGCGATGCACAGGCAGGAAATACTGCCGGGGATGTTGCAGATGATGTAGAGAAACCGGAAAAGATTACGATTATGGTAGACGGAACTTTCCAGGCGACATTGGCAGACGGTCAGGAAGAATGGGTCAATAAATGGGAAGAACTGACAGGAATCGAACTGGAAGTCATCCAGCCGGATCACAATGCCTATTATGATGTGCTGGGACAGACATTTGCCAGCGGACCGGAGAACTGGCCGGATGTAGTTATCCTTGGATCTTCCTATTATTCCGGATATGCAGGAGAGGGAGCTCTCTGGGATATGACGGATGCCTGGAACAATTCAGAGCTGAAGAAGAATCCCAATACGGATGTGAATGTCGTAGAAGGCAATATGCTGGATGGACATCTGTACGGACTGGCACTTGGCGGAGGTGGCGGATGTATGACTTTCCTCAGAAAACAGTGGCTGGATAATTGTGGACTGGACATTCCGACGACGTACGAAGAGTATCTGGAAATGTTGGATGCTTTCAGCAACGGTGATCCGGATGGAGACGGTATCAATGGAAATACCATTGGTGTATCCGCAGCCGGATTTGTAGGAAATGAAGCTCCTTATACCAATTATCTGCCGGAATTCTATCAGGATGCATATCCTTCTTTCTATCAGGGAGAGGATGGCGTATGGAAAGATGGATTTACCGAGGATTCCATGAAGGAAGCGATCAAGAGATTACAGGATGCTTACAACAAGGGTTATATCGACAAGGAATCTCTGACGAATGCGACCAGCAACTGCCGTACCAAATTCATGGAAGGTGAGTTCGGAGCATTTACTTACTGGGCAGGCGGATGGGCTGATCAGCTGTCGGCTGGACTGGCTGCGAATGGACAGGACAGCGAACTGGTATTTATGCCGCCTATCGCAGAGGTCGGAAAATACTGGCAGAGATGTGCACCGGTATATGCGATTACTTCTTCCTGTAAGAATCCGGAAGGCGTATTCAAATATTTCCTGGAAAGCATTTTTGATGATGGAGATATGGAAACATTGTGGATCTATGGAGTAGAAGGCGTTCATTGGTCCAGACAGGCAGAAACAGTATGTGGTAATACATATCAGGATGGAGAATTCCATATGCTGGAGATGCGTTCTCAGCCCGGAGTACAGTATACGACCATTATTATGGGAGATACCAATATCTGCCCGTTGACAGAAAGACTGGTTCCCGTAAAGAAATATACAGAGGAATCAATGGAAATCTTCAATGCCAATAACAAGACGGCACCTCTGCCGGTAACAACAGATATGATGAGCCAGTATAATGGTGATCTGACCAGTTTGAAGAACTCTATTATTGCGGACTGTGTGGTACAGGGTGTTTCTGTGGAAGAAGGATACAAACGGTTTGAACAGGAAGGCGGAGCCGAATGGTCTCAGGCAATCGTAGATTCCCTGAATAAATAATCTGGTAACAGTATAGGAGGTTGCATTATGATAGATAAAATGAGAGAACTGACGGATCGGCAGATGCTAGATTTTGTAAAAGAATTGGAAAAAAGAAGAATACCTCTGCATAGTGTTCTGATAGCGCAGCATGGGAAGCTTATATTTGAAAAATATTATGCACCCTATTGCCGTAATAAGCTGCAGAGAATGTTTTCTGTGACCAAAAGCTTTACTTCACTGGCAATCGGCTTGTTGGAGCAGGAAGGGAAAATTTCCCTGCAGGATCCTATCTGTGATTATTTTCCGGAATATCTGCCTGGGAGAGTGCATCCCTGGCTGGCAGAGATGACGATAGAAAATATGTTGAAAATGCAGACCTGCTACAACATGACAACTTATAACAAGACCAGCACAACTGAGAACTGGGTGAGGAGCTTTTTCCAGACAGAACCCACCCACAGACCCGGAACTCTCTTTATGTACGATACATCATCCTCCCATACGCTCTGTGCACTGGTAGAAAAACTGACCGGTGAAAAGATGTTGGATTATCTGAAAGAAAAGCTGCTGCGCCAGATTGGCTTCAGCGAGGAGTCTTATATCATAGAGGATCCCTTTGGAACCTCTATGGGAGGGAGTGGCCTGATGGCTACTCCCGAAGATCTTCTTCGTACCGGCTGTATGCTGTTAAAGCAGGAAAAGGGTTCTTATGCAGCGAGAGCGACAGAACCGAGAACAGCAACACAGCTCGACGGCGACGGCCGCTGGTATGGATATCAGTTCTGGATCCCGATGGAGGGGACTTTTGCAATGCTGGGGCTGGGCGGTCAGATAATGCTGGCAGTTCCGGAAATGGATCTCGTTGTTGTAACGACAGCAGATACGCAGGGTATGGGCGGAGCCGAGCAGATGATACTTGCCGCAGTGAGAGAAGCTCTGCTGAAGGATGATTCCCCGGAAAATGATGTTGAGAAAACAACGTTGCCAGTGTTATCTACGGTATTTGAAGGAAAACCTTGTGCAGATTTCGGAAAAAAATATCCGCTGCTCCGAAACAAGTATGGATTTACATGGTGTGGCGTAACTTTTTCCGAGGAGGATCAAAAAGGAGTACTCTCGTATGAAATAGAAGGAAGAGAATGTCAGCTTCCCTTTGGAATCGGACATCTGGAAGAGGGAGAGTTCCCTATATACAAGGAGAAATGTGCTGCCTCCGGAGCCTGGATGGATCAAAATACGCTGTATATCTTCTGCTGGCTGATCGGAGAAAGTGTTGCATCCATCCGCTTACGTCTCTATTTCTCAGAGGATGGACTGACCATACATATGAATAAAACAGAAGAGACAAAGTACAACGAATATATGGGATTTTTGAATAGCTGACATAGAGCAGCCGGAACGGAGGGTAAACGTTGTGAAAGAGAAAGAAAAAACTTTGCCTAAGAGGACGCCTGGAGGAACCGCGTTCAAGCACGCCCGTGCATATAGGGGAGTCTATCTGATGGCGACACCGGTATTAGTGTCAGCATTGATATTTTATTATCTTCCTATGTTTGGTATCCGTTATGCCTTTTTTACATATAAAGGAATCAATGATCCAATCTTCATAGGAATAAAGCACTTTGCAAAAATGTTCAGTATGCCGGGGTTCTGGAAGGCGTTCAGCAATACGTTGGTGCTGAGTATTACAAAGCTGGTTTTGAATACCGGTGCTGCAGTTATTATTTCGGTATTATTGAATGAATTGATTTTTTTAAAGTTGAAAAAGGTATTTCAGACGATTGTATACATTCCGCATTTCATGTCCTGGGTAGTGGCAGCATCCATATTTTCCATGATTCTGTCTCCGACATCCGCGGGATTGGTCAATGATGTTCTGATGAAATTACACTTGATCACGGATAATATTTATTTCCTCGGAGACCAGAAATGGTGGAGATTTTCGTATTACATAATTAATGTCTGGAAAGATACGGGCTGGGGAACGATTATTTTCATGGCAACGTTGGCGGGAATCAGCCCGGAATTATATGAAGCAGCGTCGATGGATGGGGCAAACCGTTTCCAGAAGATGATCTATATTACCCTGCCTGCGTTGAACAATACAATCGTGACGGTACTGGTATTGAATCTGGCGAAGGTTATGAATTTGTTTGAGTCAGTTTTCGTATTACAGAATGATGCCGTTATCAAGGTATCGGATGTATTGCAGACTTATATCTATACGCAGACATTTAACTCCGGTGCAATTCCGGATTATGGGTATACGACAGCGGTCGGTATGTTTTCCTCTATTATAAGCTGTATTCTGGTACTGGTATGTAACAGGGTAAGCCATAAGACGAGAGGAAGAGGTATTGTATGATGAAAAAGAAAGTGAAAATTTTTGATATCGTATTGATCGTAATATTTACAGTATTTTCGCTGGTGATGATCATCCCGGTATATAAAGTACTGGTGGACTCTTTTGATCTGAAGACGGCTTATGGCATGAAGTTGTTTCCTGAGCAGTTCGGGTTCGCAGGGTATAAATCAATTTTTACCAATCCGACGATGCTCAGACCATTCCTGATTTCCTGTTACACAACGGTTATGGGAACGATCATGGGATTGCTGATCTCAGTACTTGGGGCGTATGTGCTGATTCAGTGGAAGATGCCGGGGCGGGCATTTATTGCCAATGTGCTGTTGTTTACCATGATATTTAACGGAGGTATGATCCCGACTTATCTGGTAATGAAGGACTTCCATCTGACAAACAACTTGTGGGGAGTGATCCTGCTGCCGGCAATCAATGTATATAATCTGGTGCTGATGAAGAATTTCTTTGAGGGAATTCCGGTCAGCCTGATGGAATCCGCAGAGATTGATGGTTGCTCTCATTTTAAAATTTTGTATAAAATCGTATTGCCGTTGTCGAAGGCTGCACTGGCTTCCATCGGACTGATGTATGCCGTGGGATACTGGAATGATTACACGAACTATAAGCTGTATATCACGAATTCAAATTTATATAACTTCCAGATGAAACTGCGGGCATTGATCATGGGAAGTGATCTGCCGTCTGCGGTAGAAGGAGCTACGGAAAATACAGTAAAAAATGCAGCAGTCATCGTAGCAATTCTGCCGTTTATGATCATTTATCCATTCTGCCAGAAATATTTTGTACAGGGAGTAAATATCGGGGCTGTAAAAGAATAATAAGTAATAATTATAGAAAGCAAAAATGACATCAGCATACAACTGCCAGATGTCATTTTTTGCGAAATAAAATCTCAAGAAAATCTTAAGAATTTTCGGTGGACAAACATAGGACTTTAGGGATACAATGTATTTTAGAGTGCCGGTCGAGAGACCGGATAGAACAAACAGATGAAAGGAAGCATTCATGAAAAAGAAAGTACTTGCAGCAATTTTAATTGCAGTAGGCGTTCTGACCGGCTGTGGAAACAGTGAGCCGATCTCTTCTCCGATCCAGACCGTAGAAGCAGAGCCTATTGCTACCGATACCAAGGAGGTAGAGCAGCCTGCCACAACTGAGTCTTCCGCGGATGAAGTTGCACCGGAGCACTCCTATCGCAGCGAACTTACCAACGAGTGGATCGATGAGGATCTGAAGGATCAGCGTCCTATCGCGGTAATGGTAGATAACGAGAGAACCGCACTGCCTCATTTCGGCACCGCAGATGCAGATGTTGTATATGAGATCATGAACAGTACTCTGAACGACAGAATTACACGTTTCATGGTAGTCGTAAAGGACTGGGAGAAGATCGAGCAGCTGGGTAGTATTCGTAGTGCACGTCCTACCAACTTCATGCTGGCAGCTGAGTGGAACGCAGTTCTCTGCCATGATGGTGGCCCTTACTTCATCAATGACTGGGTAGCAAAAGATTATTCCGCTAACTTCAGTGGTGGTTTCGCCCGTTTCAACAATGGTAAGGCAACTGAGTTTACCGAGTATATTACTTATGATACCTATACCAACAGCCAGAAGGGCAAGACCTATGACGGTCTGAAGCAGCGTTTTGCAAATTCCAAGTATACCACTACTTACAATGATTACTATCAGGGACCTCACTTCAAATTTGCAGACGGAGAAGTTACCTTTGATGATAGAAGTGATGCTATCAGCGCTACTACCATTGAGCTTCCTTTCAAGCACAACGGTTCTACTCTGAAGTACAACGAAGAGACCGGAACCTATGATTACTATGAGTATGGTTCTGCACACAAGGATGCTGACAGCAATGCACAGCTCACTTTCGAGAACGTTATTCTGCAGGATACCACTTTTGCAGAACTGGGTGAAGGCTACCTGATCTACAATGCCATCGACTCCGGACGCTCCGGTTACTACATTACTCAGGGTAAGGCTATCGAAGTTACCTGGACCAAGTCTTCCGAGAATGCTATCACACATTACTATGATGCGAAGACCGGTGAGGAGATCCAGATCAATACCGGTAAGACCTATATCTCTCTGATCCCCAGCGATGGTTGGAGCAGCCTTGTAATCAAATAAGTCTGACCATGACTTCAGAATTAAGAAAAAGATCCCTTCCGCAGGCAGATGCTGTGGGAGGGTTTTTTTGCGTATACGATGAGCCAAGTACTGATTTGTGCCTGCACAAGAATCTGCATTGCCGTCTGGCGATGCGCCTTTCCATGATGTAAATAAAAAAGATAATAAAAAAGTGTTTTAATACATATAACCCTAAAATCTCCGTGGAAACCACTGAAAAATTGACGTATAATACGACTTAGATTTGGAAAGACATAGATAAGAACAACTTAGGAGTGATGGCGATGAAAACGGCTAAAAAATATAATCCGGATCTGATATTGCACGGAAATCTGATCAGAGCGATCCTGTCTCTGGCAATTCCCGTAGTGATTAACAGCTTCCTGCAGACGATGTATAACCTGACGGATACTTACTGGCTGGGAAAAATTGGAACAGAGCAGCTGGCGGCAATCAATCTTGTGACACCGATGCAGAATATTATTACGAATTTCGGCAGCGGCATCACTGTGGCCGGTGCAGTCCTCATTGCGCAGTATATCGGTGCCGGGGAAAAAGAGGATGCCAGATCCATGGCAAATCAGATATTTGCCTGTGCCATGGGATTTGCCGTGGTCTGTGCCACACTGTGTTTTCTGGGAACACCCGCTATCATCAACTGGCTGGGAGCTGACGGAGGAACTGCATATTATGCAAGAGTTTATCTGCGGGTGGTCATCTGGGATATGCCCTTTTTATATATGGTCAACATTTTTTCCGCAGTACATCAGGCACAGGGAGATACGGTGCGCCCCATGTTCCTTAATCTGGGAGGTATTACGCTGAATCTGTTCCTGGATCCGTTTTTCATGATCATCCTGGATCTGGGAACTGCCGGTGCAGCACTGGCTACGCTATTGGCGAAAGCGATTCCGGCCATGGTGGCTTTCGGACTTCTGTGCAGACAGGAAAATGATATCTGCCTGAACCGTGCGTACATGCGATTACAGAGGGAAAAACTGGGAATGATCCTTAAGATCGGTCTGCCTACCGCTATCGGCGGAAGTACCATGCAGCTGGGATTTCTGCTGATGAGTAAAAACGTGTTTGTCTACGGGACGGAAGCCATGGCGGCTTACGGTATTGGCAACAAGGTGAATGGACTGATCACGCTACCCTCCAATGCCATTGGTTCGGCAACGGCCACTATCGTGGGGCAGAATATGGGAGCAAAGCAGCAGGACCGTGCGGAGAAGGGATATCGGTTTTCCATGTGGATATCGGTTGTATTTTTGTTCATAGGTGGTATGATCTTATCAAGAGATATGATTTCCACGGCAATTGTCGGAATCTTTTCCAAGGATGCGGAAGTTGTGGGCATGGCGGCAGACTTTTTAAGTGTTATGGCATTCTGGTGCTTTACCAATGGCGTATACAATACGACCTCCGGTTTGTTCCAGGGAACCGGCCATACGGAGGTGACCATGGCCATCGATGTGACCAGATTGTGGGTATTCCGTTTCCTGACACTGTGGTTCTGCGAGAGCGTCCTGCATATGGGCGTGCGCAGTGTCTGGTATTCCGTGGTGATCAGTAATGGCATTTCTGCGTTGATCCTGTATGTTTTGTACCGCTGTGGCATCTGGAAGAAGACCAGGATCAAGGTGGGAAAAGAGGAAGCCACTTAAGGAGTACTATGGAGAATAAGAAATCCCATAAGAAAAGTTTTCGAATTTATTTAAGCATCGTTGCAGTTCTTTTACTGCTTCAGGTCGTTGCCTGGAGCAGCAGAAGCCTCAGCGATGCTTATATTGCTTATATTTTCCCAATCTGGGTCAATACCTACGGAAGGATTACAGGGTTGTTTCCCTTTTCCGTGGGCGAATGGATGATTGTGGCAGGGATTCTGGTGGTGCTTGCTGCGGTTGTGCTGGGATGCAGTTTGCTGATTTCGGCGTGCAGACATTCGGAAAAGTACTGCCGGGGAGTGAAGGGATATTTTGGTTTTTTTGCATGGACGTTGCTTGCCGTATTTGCCATTATGACGCTGAATTGTACCATGATCTATCATGGGTCTACATTTTCGGAGAAATATTTCGGTGAAGAGGAAGCGCAGGAGCAGACAACACAGGAACGAACGGAGGAACTGCTTCGGATCTACAATGATATCGTCCGGCACTGTAATGAGCTCAGTGAGGTCATGGAACGGGATGACAGTGGTGCCGTGGTGTACTCGGGTGGTGTGGACAGCCGGGGTAATGCGGTGGATATGGAGGATAAAGCCATCGATGTGATGCAGAGCCTGGGGAAAAGGTATGACCAGCTGGATGGTTATTATCCCCGGCCGAAGTCTATGTTTTTCTCGGATTTCATGTGTCAGATGTATATGTGTGGCTATTATTTCCCGTTTTCCATGGAGGCAAATTACAATGATGTCATGTACATCATGGAAAAACCGGCAACCATGTGTCATGAGCTGGCTCACATCCGGGGGTATATCTATGAGGATGAGGCGAATTTTATTGCATTTCTGGCCTGCGTAGAGTCGGATGACAGTACTTTTCAATATGCGGGTTACTTAAGTGTGCTGAATTATGTGGCAAACGATCTGTATAAGACTAGACTGGCGGATCCGGACAGCTATGCGGCGGCCAGAGAGGCGGTACATCCGTTACAGGTATTACAGCAGGTGCAGGAGGACAATATCTTTGTCACAGAAGAGCAATGGGAGAGAATCAACGGAAAAGCTGTGGTGAATACGGAGACGGTGGACAGTGTTTCAGATACCCTGACCAATGCTTCACTGAAATTGAATGGTGTTTCGGATGGCATGATCAGCTACAACCGGGTGGTGGAGCTTTTACTGCAATGGTACGGGGAAAAAGAGGAGTTTTAACCGTATCATTTGTAGGAGATAGAGGAATAATTGCAAAAATTTAAAATTTTTTTGATAAGGTACTTGACATTTGGACGAAATTTGTGTAGACTACGATTGTTGTGACGCAGAGCAGTCATGAAACAAGATTGCAAGTAGGATTAAGTCGCGGGCCCAGATAGCTCAGTTGGTAGAGCAGAGGACTGAAAATCCTCGTGTCACTGGTTCGATTCCGGTTCTGGGCATTTGTAATATCTAAAAATAATATATGGGATACTAGCTCAGTCGGTAGAGCACTTGACTTTTAATCAAGTTGTCGGGGGTTCGAATCCCCCGTGTCTCATTGCAGAGAGATCAATATACGGTTTGTATATTGATCTCTTTTAATTTACGCGAGCAACGAGCCAAAGTCCGTGCTCGCACGAGATCTTGGCGACTGCCGCGATAACTTGAGAAACTCGCGAAGCGTGTTTCTCATAGTTTTCCAGGCACAAGAGAACCTATATCAGACCATTGCCTGCACAAGAATGATATGCTAAAATAATTCGTCGGAAATAAAGAAATCAACGAAAGAGATTTAAAATCGAAATGGAAAGTAAAGTAAAAGAATTGCGTTACGCAATCGTACAGTCCATACCAGTCATGCTGGGATATCTTTTCCTGGGATTTGCCTTTGGACTGATGCTGAATGATGCAGGATACGGCTTCTGGTGGGCCTTTTTTATCAGCTTGTTTGTGTATGCGGGAAGCATGCAGTTTGTGTTGGTCACCTTGCTGACGGCGGGAGCAAGTCTGTGGTATACACTGATCATGACGTTGTTTGTCAATGGCAGACACATATTTTACGGACTTTCTTTTGTAGAAAATTTCAAAAAAATGGGTATAACATATCCTTATATGATCTTTTCCCTTACGGATGAGACGTTTTCTCTGTTATGTGATCTGAAAGTTCCTGAGGGAATGCGTGAGGAACGGGTCAGCTTCTACATTTCTCTGTTGGATCATTGCTATTGGATTCTGGGAAGCTGTGTAGGTGCACTGGCCGGAAGGGTCCTGCCAATCGACACTACGGGAATTGACTTTTCCATGACGGCATTATTCACAGTTATAGTAGTCAACCAGTGGATGGATACGAAAGAACATAAACCGGCAGTCATCGGAGGCGTTGTCGGAGTTCTGTGTTTACTGGTACTGGGCGCAGACACCTTTTTATTACCTGCATTGACCATTGCCGCAATCATATTATTAGGAGTTAAGAAAAAATGTTACATTCCGTCGCAATCATAGCAGTTGCAGCTATTGTTACTTTGATCATACGGGCAGTTCCTTTCGTGGCATTTGGTGGAAAGAGAGAGGTTCCGGAAACAGTCACATATCTGGGAAAAGTACTCCCGCCGGCCATTATGGTGATTCTTGTTATTTACTGTGTAAAAGGAATTAATCTGTTTACCGGCAGTCATGGATTTCCGGAATTGCTGTCTATTGCCGTGGTGGCATTGCTTCATATCTGGAAGAAAAATACGTTGCTGAGTATAGCTGTAGGGACCATACTTTATATGATATTAGTGCAAGTAGTATTCTAAAACAGTGTGAAAAGGCTTTTTTTCAGCCTTTTCACACTGTTTTTTTACGAAATTAAATGCTATAATGAGCGCAACAGAAATAAGATGAGGGAGAAACAGAAGATAAAATGGAAACCGATAACAAAGAATTAAAAGAAGAAACAACAAAGAAAGAGGCTGATAAGAAAGAAACGGAGAGCAAAGAGGAAACAAAACAGCCTGTGGAAGAGACAGCGGTACAGAAGAAAAAGAGCAAAAAATGGATTGGTATTGTAGCAGCTGTAGTTGCAGTAATTCTATTGGCATATGGTGGTGTGGCAATTTACTACCAGTCTCATTTCCTGAATCATACTTATATCAATAACAGTGATTGCAGTAATATGACGGCGACAGAGGTAGCGGCGATCATGGATCAGCAGTCACAGCAGTATAGTTTACAGATTCTGGGCAGAGATGAGAACGGTGTGCAGGAAGAGATCGGTACGATCACAGCATCTGAGATCGGAATGTACTGGGTGGATACTTTGAATGCGGCACAGGAGCTTTTGGACAGACAGAATGAATTCCTGTGGATTGAGATGCTGTGGAGTACGCAGAATCATGATGTAGTTCAGGGTGTGTCCTATGATGCAGACAAATTGCAGGAACAACTGGCACAGATGCCTGCACTGCAGAACAAAAATATGATTGCACCGGAAGATGCTTATATCAGTGAATATTCCGAGAAGAACAAGAATTATGAAATCATTCCGGAGACCATGGGAATAGAGTTGAACAACAACCTGGTAGAAGAAGTAGTATCCACAGCAATCATGCAGGGAGATACCACGGTAGATCTGGAGGAGCAGGGCTGTTATGAAACTGCCAAAATAACGGCAGAGGATGCAGCGCTGGTAAAAGCCTGTGATACCATGAATAAATGGGTCAGCGCACAGATCACCTATGACTGGAACGGCAATAAGGTTGTCGTAGACGGAGATACGATCCATGAGTGGATCCAGACGGATAACAAGGATCCCCAACTGGACGAGGAAGCAATCGAGGAATTCGTAGCAGAGCAGGCCAAAGAATACGATACCTATGGCAAAAAGAGAAAGTTTACCACAGTTCAGGGAATCGAGCTTACCTTGCCCAGCGGAGCTTACGGCTGGAAGACCGACCGCGAGGAAGAGGTCAAAGAACTGACAGCTTCTATTGAAAAGGGAGAAAACATCGACAAGGAACCGGTATACAGCAGCAAGGGAGCACAAAAGGGAAGTGACGATATCGGTAATTCCTACGTGGAAATTGATCTGACGAATCAGCATCTTTATCTGTTCCAGAATGGAAGCATTGTATTGGAGACAGATTTTGTATCCGGTAATATGAGCAAAGCGGGCTGCATGACCCCTCCCGGAGTGTTCGGACTGACCTATAAGACAAAAAATGCTGTATTACGCGGTGCGGATTATGAGACGCCGGTAAACTACTGGATGCCTTTTAACGGAAATGTCGGAATGCATGATGCTACCTGGAGAGGAAGCTTCGGAGGAACCATCTATCTGACATCAGGCTCTCACGGTTGTGTCAATCTGCCACTGAATATGGCGGCAGCTATTTATGAATATGTATCTACCGGTTTCCCGGTAGTATGCTATTACTATTAATGCGAATCAGTGTGACTATAGATGATGGGATATTGAGAAGGAAGGCAGTTCTATGAAACAGCGTTCAGCAAAAAAAGTGCAGAAGTGGAAAGAGAGATTTGAAAGAGAACGACAGTTAAGGCAGGAGATCCGGGCGGTAGCACCGGATATTCTGCGTTCTAAGAACTTTCGCTCCACACGTTCACATGTACAGCACGGTAACATGACAGTCAATGATCACAGTATGAATGTGGCAAAATATAGTCTTGCCATCAGCGAGAAGCTGCATATTCCCTGTGAAAAAAGGGATTTGATCCGTGGGGCATTATTGCATGATTACTTTCTGTACGACTGGCACACGCCGGATCATATCAGCCCCCATAAGCTTCATGGCTTTTATCATCCGGGAAGAGCGCTTCACAATGCACAGAAGGAATACCATCTCACTCCCAGAGAAAAAGATATTATAAAAAAACATATGTGGCCGCTAACAATCTCCGCAGTTCCCATGTGTCGTGAAGCTTGGATCGTCACCATGGCAGACAAATGGTGTTCGCTTATGGAGACATTTCATGTACATAAGGGACATGGAGCCCTGATCGAGAAGCTTCGGAAGATTGAAGAGGAGCAGGGAAAATAAAAGGGTGGAAACCCAAAACAGGAGAATGACGGAATTGGGTGAATTATACCGGAGATTAAAAGACTACAGTAAGACAGATTATTATCCTTATCATATGCCGGGACATAAGAGACTGCTTTGTGGAGAATTCCCCCGGGAGATCATGGATATCGACATCACGGAGATTGATGGATTTGATAATCTACATGCTCCAGAGGAAATCCTAAGACGATTACAGAACGAGGCAGCCGGACTGTACGGCGCAGACGAGAGCTTTTACCTTATCAACGGAAGTACCTGCGGGGTTCTGGCGGCAATCAGTGCGGCGGTTCCGAGGGGCGGGCGGATCCTTATGACCAGAGGAGCCCATAAATCTGCGTATCATGCGGCATATCTGAGAAATTTAACAGTTTCTTATCTGTATCCGGAAATGATGGAGGAGTATGATATTTATGATGCGGTAACTCCGGAACAGATCGCAGAGGCATTCAGCCGGGAGCCTGTTCCGGATGCGGTATTTCTGGTGTCACCCACTTATGAAGGCAGGATCGCAGATATAGAGACGATCGCAAAGCTGGTACATAGTAAAGGAATTCCTCTGATCGTGGATGAAGCCCATGGTGCTCATCTGGGACTGGCGGAAGGATTTGCGAAGAACAGCTGCCAGTGTGGCGCGGATCTGGTGATCCACAGTGTTCATAAGACTTTGCCGGCACTGACACAGAGCGCGTTGCTTCATGTCAACGGAAGACTGGTCGACAGAGAACGTTTGCGCAGGTTTTTGCATATTTATCAGTCCAGTAGTCCATCCTATGTACTAATGGCAGGAATTGACAATGCACTACAGCTGGTAAAGGAGCAGGGAGATTATCTGTTTGCCCGGTTGCAGGTGAATTATCTGAGAATGCTGACAGAACTGTCAGAATGCAGGAACCTTCATTTCTTGCCGCTGGATGCCAGACAGGATATCGGAAAACTGGTGATATTATCTTCAAAGGCAGGTTTGTCAGGACAGCAGATTTATGATATTCTATTAGAGGAGTACCACTTGCAGTTGGAAATGGCAGCTGCAGATCATTGTCTTGCGATGTTCACCATAGGAGACAGTGACGAGGCATACACAAGAATGACGGATGCATTGCTTGCCATCGATCGTGACATATCTGCGGGAAAGTGGCAGACGCAGCCACAGACGGAAGGCGGAGATTCCAGAGAGACATCTCTCTATCACATGCAGCCGGAAGTCAGTTTGTCTCTTGCGGATGCATGGGATGCCGAAAAAGAGGAGATTCCTCTGGCACAGGCTGCAGGCAGGATTGCAGGAGATTTTGTGAATCTGTATCCTCCCGGAATTCCGGTGCTGGTACCGGGAGAACAGATCGAAGAGATCCATTGCCGAAAGCTTGCGGAGTATTTCAGAAAGGGTCTGAAGGTACAGGGAGTCACCGAAAAAGACGAATATTGCATTACCGTAGTCAAAAATCAAAAAAAATAGCAGCAGAAAGGATTTAGCCTGTATGAGAAAAACCAAAATTATTTGCACCATCGGTCCGGCCAGTGAGAGTGAGGAGAAATTAAGAGAATTGATGCTTGCAGGCATGAACGTGGCACGTTTTAACTTTTCCCATGGAAGCCATAAGGAACAGCTGGTTAAATACAACAGAGTACTGAAAGTACGAAAAGAACTGGGATTGCCGGTAGCAACTCTGTTGGATACCAAAGGACCGGAGATTCGTCTGCGTGATTTTGAGGGCGGTAAGGTAGAGCTGGTATCCGGTCAGCAGTTTGTCCTGACAACGGAAGAAATCATGGGAACAGCGGAAAGAGCCACTATTTCCTACAAAAATCTGAAAAATGACATCAATGTCGGGAAAACGATCCTGATCGATGACGGTCTGATCGAAATGACGGTAGAAGAGATCAAAGGAGAAGACATTGTATGTAAGGTCATAAACGGCGGTTTTGTATCGAATCATAAGGGTGTCAATGTACCGGGAGCGATTCTGTCCATGCCTTATATCAGTGAGGTGGATCTGGCAGATATTGTGTTTGGTGTAGAGCACGGATTTGACTTTATCGCAGCTTCCTTTGTCAGAACCAGGGAAGATATTCAGGAAGTGCGCAAGATCGTAGAGGACAGAGGCAGCAAGATCAAGATCATCGCCAAGATCGAGAACATGCAGGGAATCCAGAATCTGGAAGAGATCATTACTGCAGCAGACGGTATCATGGTAGCACGTGGTGACATGGGTGTCGAAATTCCTCTGGAAGAAGTACCTATTCTGCAGAAGAAGATGATCAAGATGGCAGTGGCACAGGGCAAGCATGTAATCACTGCGACCCAGATGCTGGAGTCCATGATCAAGAATCCACGTCCGACCAGAGCGGAGGCAACAGATATTGCCAATGCGATCTATGACGGAACCACAGCCATCATGCTTTCCGGCGAGAGCGCAGCCGGTCTGTATCCGGTAGAGGCTGTTAAGACCATGTCCCGCATTGCGGAGAGAGCAGAGCAGGATATCGATTATCGCGGAAGAATGCAGAGAGTCAAGGAAGACAGACAGGAAACTCCGGATATTACCACGGCAATCTCCTATGCAACCTGCAGTGTGGCTTCCGATCTGAATGCAGCAGCCATCATCACCGTAACCATGTCCGGATTTACCGCGAATATGATCGCACGTTATAAGCCCGGATGCCAGATCATCGGCTGTACATTGGATGAGAAGGTATACCGCCAGTTAAATCTGCTGTGGGGTGTAAAACCTGTCATGATCCAGAAGGAGCGGACCACGGATGCTCTGTTCGAGGAAGCGGTATTCAAGGCAAAGCAGGCAGGTCTGGTGAAAACCGGGGATACGGTTGTCATCACCGCAGGCGTACCTCTGGGCGTGGTAGGTAAGACCGATATGATCCACGTGGTGGAAGTAGAATAAAAACGTACTGTACGGCGGTCAAACAGCCGAAACAGGAGCGGGAAAACGAGAACGCAGATATGGGAAAAATTGTATATCTCATGGGGAAAAGTTCCTCCGGAAAAGACACCATATTTAAAGAACTGATGAAAGAGGGCACGATGGATCTTCGGACCATCGTGCCTTATACGACAAGACCGATCCGGGCCGGGGAAGAGAACGGTGTGGAATATTTTTTCACAGATGAGACCGGTTTTCAGACCCTGAGGGAACAGGGAAAGGTCATAGAGGACAGAGCTTATAATACGGTCTATGGCATCTGGCGGTATTTTACAGTGGATGACGGACAGATAGATTTGACCACGAAGAATTATCTCATGATCGGAACACTGGAAGCCTATGAGAAAATGATTGCTTATTTCGGAACAGAAGCTATTTTGCCGGTCTATATTGAGCTGGATGACGGTGTACGCCTGCAGCGGGCACTGGACAGGGAACTGCGACAGGAGAAGCCGAAGTACGAAGAGATGTGTCGCAGATTTCTGGCGGACAGCGCAGATTTCTCCGAAGAAAAGCTGGCGGCAGCAGGGATCCGGGACAGATTCGAGAATACAGATCTGACAAAATGTCTGAAAGATATTACAAAGTACTTAAAAGAAGCCGGAATATAGCCGAAATACTGATAACAGAGAAGAAAAATGCCGGAATATAGCCGGTAAACAGAGGAAAAGAGGTGGGCGTATGGAAATGAGAGTAAATCAGATACAGCAGCCGGCTTCCGTGGAGCAGGTACAGAACACAGCGCCCACGGATGGCAGCTTCAAGTTCATGCTGGCGAGCCATGTGGAAGAAGCAGAACTGCAGGAGCGACTGACGAACCTGATGGCGGAGATCACCACAGAGGGCGAAAAGCTGGCCAAGAAACGGGATGTGAAGGATATGCGGCATTATCGTGGACTGGTCAAGGAATTTCTCAATGAAGTGGTGACCAGATCCCATTCTTTTTCCAGAGAGAACTTCCTGGATCGGAGAGGACGGCACCGTGTGTACGGCATTATCCGGCTGGTGGATGAGAATCTGGATCAGCTGGCACAGGAACTGATGAAGGATGAAAAAGACAATCTGGCGATCCTGAACAAGATCGGGGAGATCCGGGGACTGTTATTGGATATCTTTACCTGATGAAAAATACAGGAAACGCTTGCGTGATTCGCAAGAAGGCAGTACGATAAAAGCAGGACCAAAAAGACAATAAGATACGGACAGGGGGAATACCAATGGCAACATTTCATGACATCATAGGTCAGGAACAGATTAAAGAGCATTTACAGAACGCCATTTCGGCGAAGAAGATTTCCCATGCTTATATCATCAACGGTGAAAAATCCTCCGGCAAAGAATTTATTGCCAGAGTATTTGCCATGACCCTGCAGTGTGAAAAGGGCGGAACCGAGCCTTGTCAGGAATGCCATTCCTGTAAGCAGGCGCTGTCGGACAACCAGCCGGATATTATCTATGTCAGCCATGAGAAGCCCAATACCATCAGCGTAGATGATATTCGTGCACAGATCAATAATGATATCGCTATCAAGCCCTACAGCAGTCCGTATAAGATCTATATTATGAATGAGGCGGAGAAGATGACTCCCCAGGCACAGAATGCGATTCTGAAAACGCTGGAGGAGCCGCCCGAGTATGCAGTGATCATGCTGTTGACTTCTAACGTGAATTCTCTGCTGCCGACGATCCTCAGCCGTTGTGTGGTACTGAACATGAAGCCGGTAGCCGATGAACTGGTGCGTAATTATCTCATGCATCAGCTGCAGGTGCCGGATTATAAAGCGGAGGTCTGTGTGGCATTTGCCAGAGGTAATATCGGCAAGGCGAAATCCCTGGCGTCCAGTGAGGACTTCGATAATATTAAGAATGAAGCGTTGTCGCTATTGAAATATATTCAGGATATGGATCTGAGTGAAATCACCGCAGCGATCAAAAAGATTACGGAATATAAGCTGCAGATCAATGATTATCTGGATCTCATCGCCATTTGGTACCGGGATGTGCTCCTGTTCAAGGCGACCAGTGATGTGAACCATCTCGTATTCCGGGAGGAGATCAGTGCCATCCGCCGTGTCGCCCAGCGCAGCAGCTATGAAGGAATCGAGGAAGTCATCGAAGCCCTGGATAAGGCCAAGAGACGTCTGGATGCTAATGTAAACTTTGATCTGACCATGGAACTTTTGATGCTGGAGATCAAGGAGAACGGATAAGACAGAAAACTGAATGAGTAGAAAGTGAAATCCACACTTCACTTTCTATTTTTTTATATAAAAATGAACCGGTTGGAAGCTCAGGACAATATATAGTAAAAGCATTAACGTACTGCAGACGAAAATACCGGAAAGGAAATTTATATGACAATACAGGAATTAGAGCAGTTCATTGCAACATATGGCACTGATATCTACAGTTTTTGCGTCTACCTGACAGGAAACAGACCGGAGGCGGAAGAATTGTATCAGGACACCTTCCTGAAAACCCTGGAACTGTTGGACAAGATACAAAAAGACGGAAATCCGAAAAGTTATTTACTATCTGTTGCAATTCGGATTTGGAAAAATCGGAACCGGAAAATAAACCGTAGAAACAGCATTGCACCGATGGAAAGTGAGGAACCCATGGAGCCAGCAGCCGGGGGGAACGGGGAACGATCCGAAGTGGAAGATCATCTGTTAAAAAAGGAAGAAATCAGGTATGTACAGACAACGTTGCGGAAATTGCCGGAGAAGTATCGGATTCCCGTGTGCCTGTACTACGGGGAAGAACTGACGATAGAGGATATCGCAGGCTGCCTTCGGATTCCACAGGGAACAGTAAAGAGCAGGTTACATAAGGCCAGAGAAAAGATGAAAGAAGAATTGGAGGCGGCAGGTTATGACAGATGAAAGAATGGAAATGTTATTAAAAGAAAGTTTTGTAAACATCAGACCCGGGGCAGAACTGCAGGAAAAATTACTGCAAAGACTGTATGCACAGGAGCAGGTACTTACCGGCAGACAGCAGGGGAACCGGTACAATCTGCGCAGGCGGGTCCTGACAACAGCGTGTGTGCTGGCAGCGTTACTGGTCACCGGCTGTGCGGCCATGGAAATCGTAAAACATTATCATGCGACGGAAATCACAACCGAATATGCGAATTATGAGGATTTACAACAGGCCGCACAGGATCTGGGAAAAACTTTCAGAACAGTGGAAACCTTTTCCAATGGATTTGACTTTCAGAGTGCTGCCCTGGTGAATACGGAGGCATTGGATGAGAAGGGAGAGAAGCTTTTCGGAGATCAGCTGTTGGAACTTTTTTATCAGAAAGGAACCGATATCGTCACCATTGGAGTGGAAACAGCAGAAGTGGGGGAGAAGATTGCCCACAAAAGTTTTGAAGAGTTGATGAAGGATGTCATGGCAGACGAACAAAATTCGGTGACAGAGCTGAAAACGGTGGACGGTATTCGAGTGTATTATGAAGGCTATGCGAGAAAATATGTTCCGGACGGCTACCAGTTGACCCCGTATGACCAAACCAGCATTGCGGCCGGAAAATATGAAATTGTCTACGGCGCAGAAAGCCAGTATATGAAATGTATCAGTCGGGTCATGCTGGAGATGGACGGCCTTGTCTATTGCATTAACTACCGCGGTGTCTATCCGAACTGGGATAAGTACGGGGCGGAAGGACTTGGGCAGATGGCAGCGGAGATCATCAGAGCCGGAGAGTAAAATTAAAATGAAAGTATGAGGTGTCGGAGCAGGCTTCACCGATGGAATTTCTACGGTGGTGGCAGGCAGAAAGGAGAAGCAGATATGAAAGCACTTGTGATACCGGATGTTCATTTAAAACCGTATATGTTCAAGGAAGCGGCTGAATGGATGAGAAAAGGTGTGGCGGAGCGGGCAGTATGCCTGATGGACATCCCGGATGACTGGAACAGGGAATATGACATTGAATTGTATGCGCAGACTTTTGACGCGGCGATCTCTTTTGCAAAGGAATTCCCCGACACTCTGTGGTGTTACGGGAATCATGATCTATGCTATCTGTGGAATGAGCGGGAATCGGGATACAGTCGGGCGGCAGCCTATACGGTCAGAAATAAACTGGAGGAACTTAAGGAGGCATTGCCGGCCGGGAATCAGATTCGGTACATACAGAGGATCGATGATGTATTGTTCTGCCATGGCGGCATCTTACAGGCATTTGTAGAGGAAAATGTGAAAAATACAGACTCTGTGGATCAAACCATCGCAGAGATAAATACCATGGGACCGGAGCAGCTATGGTGCAGTGCCAGCCCCATCTGGTACCGCCCGCAGTATCATCAGGAGACAATGTATGAAGAAGACAGCCTTTTACAGGTTGTTGGACATACACCGGTGGAGAAAATATACAGAAGCACCAATGTGATCTCCTGCGATGTATTTTCCACCTATCGTGACGGACACCCCATCGGAACACAGAAATATCCAGTGATCGACACCGTGGAAAAAATTTTATGGAAAGAAGTATAAGCAGGCCAGATGATGAAAAGACCTTGACATTTCCGCTATTCCGGTATTATCATATCAAAGTAAAGGCAATGAACGTGCACAGTAAGATTCTTTTTTCCTGACAGAGAGGGAAGTTCACCGGCTGAAAAGCTTCCTGAGGTTCAAGCAGAATCGAAATTCCCACGCGAGCCGCATACCGGAAGAATGGAAGATTTGGTAGGGTATGACGTTTCCTCACTCGTTACGTGAGTTAAGAGTCTTATCGTGAATGTAAAGATAGCTTCAAGAAGTTTTCATTTTTCACATAAGGAATTTGGGTGGTACCGCGGATATAAAATTCGTCCCAATGGGGTGAATTTGTATGCGCGGTTTTTTGTAACTATTCAGAGCCAATGGCGAAGCAGCCTCAATGAGCAGAGAACAGGTAAGCCTGTTCTCCAAGTAAGCATCGCAGATGCGATTTTGCGAATGAGGCTCTGAATAGTTACAATATGAAAATGCAATACACACCCAGGCACAAGTAAAAACACGTGTGCAACAAGGCACAGTGTGCAGAATAGCACAGTGTGCAGAATAGCACAGTGTGCAGAATAGCACACAGAAATGAGGAGTAAGATGGCAGATTTAAACGAATTGAATGAAAAAGTCGAACAGATCAAAGCCGACATCCGGGAACAGCTGGAGAAGATCGAGAACACCAAGGGTGTCTACGAGTACAAAAAGACCATTCTCGACAAGAACGGTATTATCGGCGGACTGATGAAGCAGATGGGTTCCGTGCCCAAGGAAGAGAAGGCTGACTTCGGTAAGAAGGTCAACGAACTGAAGAACTGGGCAAGCGAGCATTTCGATGAGCTGAACACGAAGTTAAAAGAAAAAGAGATGGAGCTGCGCTACGAGAGTGAGAAGATCGATATCTCCATGCCGGCAAAGAGCCGTAAGACCGGTAATCTGCATCCTGTAACTCAGGTGCGTAACCAGTTAATCGACATTTTCGCATCCATGGGCTTCAGCGTATATGAAGGTACTGAGATCGAGACCGATTATTACAACTTCACCGCACTGAATACCCCGCAGGATCACCCCGCAAGAGACATGCAGGATACCTTCTACCTGTCTCCGGAATTTCTGCTTAGAACCCAGACCTCTGCAGGTCAGGTACACGTTATGGAGAGCCAGAAGCCTCCCATCAAGATCCTGAGTCCCGGTAAAGTATTCCGTTCCGATGATGATGCGACCCATTCTCCCATGTTTACCCAGATGGAAGGTCTCGTAGTAGATAAGACCATCACTCTGTGCGACCTGAAGGGTATGCTGGAAGTACTGGTACAGAAAATCTTCGGTGAAGGTACCACCACAAGACTGCGTCCTTCTTACTTCCCGTTCACCGAGCCTTCCGTAGAGGTGGATGTCAGCTGCTTCGCCTGCGGAGGCTGTGGCTGTCGTCTGTGCAAGGGTACCGGCTGGATCGAAGTACTGGGTGCCGGTATCGTGAATAAGAAGGTACTGGAGAACTGTGGCATTGATTCCGAGGAATACAGTGGACTGGCATTCGGTATCGGTATTGAGCGTCTGGCAATGTTAAAGTACGGTATTAACAATATCAAACTGTTATATCAATCTGATATGAGAGTACTGGATCAGATCAATGATGACTAAGATCACGGAAATATGATTTTAGAACAGTAGCAATGCAAGGAATAGTACGAGAGGACGTCGTAAAAGACGACGCCGAAGGAGGTAAAAGATATGTTAGTACCACTTAGTTGGTTAAAAGAATATGTAGATATTGATGTAGAAGCCAAGGAACTGGAGGAAAAGTTATTTTCCTGCGGATTTGAGGTAGAGGAATCCTATGAAGTAGGCAAGGATATCAGCGGTGTGGTCGTAGGTCTGGTAGAAGAGTGTGAGCCGATCCCTGAGACCCACTTACATGTATGTAAGGTAAACGTAGGAGGCGCAGAGCCCCTGCAGATCTGCTGTGGTGCAGATAACGTACACGCAGGCGGCAAATACCCTGTAGCACTGGAAGGTGCCCAGGTATATGCTACCGCAAAAGATCATGTGACCATCGAAGGTACCATGAAGATCAAAAAAGGCAAGCTTCGTGGCTATGAGTCCTGCGGTATGCTGTGTTCCGGTACCGAGCTGGGACTGAACGAGGATCTGTATCCCGGCGCTGGCTACAACGGACTGCTGGTACTGCCGGAGGATGCTGAGGTCGGTGCGGACGTAAAGCCCCTGTTACAGTTGGATGACTGGATCTTCGACATTGCCATTACCGCCAACAGACCGGACTGCGAGAGCATCTTCGGTATTGCCAGAGAAGTAGCGGCGATCCTGAATAAGCCTGTGAAGACTCCGGCACTGGATTATACTGAGAGCGGCATTACCAAGGACGGATTTACCGTAACCGTGGATGCTCCGGATCTGTGCCCCAGATATATCGCACACTATGTAACTGATGTGAAAATCGGCGAATCCCCCGCATGGATGAAGAGACGTCTGGCACTGGTAGGCATCGGATCTATCTCCAACGTGGTAGATATCACGAACTATATCTTAAAAGAGCTGGGTCAGCCCATGCACGCATTTGACTCTTCTTACATTGAAGGCAATGCCATTCATGTAAGACGCGCTCATGACAAAGAAAAGATCATGACCCTGGATGAAAAAGAGTTTGAATTAAACGAAAATAACCTCGTTATCTGCGATGGCGTAAAGCCTGTAGCTTTAGCCGGTATCATGGGTGGTTTGAACTCCGAGATCCGCGACACCACAGAGGCTGTCATCTTCGAGTCCGCAAAATTTGCAAGAGACAATATCCGTAAGAGCTCCAGAGCACTGGGACAGTCTTCCGATTCTTCCCAGAGATATGCCAAAGGCGTGGATGAGTATGCTACCGTTATGGCAAGCAAGAGAGCACTGCATCTGATCGAGGAACTGGGCTGTGGTAAAGTATCCTCTACTCACGTAGAAGTCAGCACCGGCAACTCCATCGAGCCTGCCGAGATGAAGGCAAGCATCAAGAAAGTAAATGGTGTACTGGGTATTGAAGTACCTACCGCTGATATTGAGAGAATCTTAAAATCCCTGAACTTCCAGCCCGTAATTAACGGTGACGAACTGACCATTCAGGTACCCGCATATCGTGAAGATATGGAATCCTATCCCGATATTGCAGAGGAAGTGATCCGTATGTACGGTTACGACCATGTAACACCGACCTTCCTCGCGGCAGCAGCTGTAACCAGCGGCGGCATGAATACCAAACAGAAGACCGAGCTTAAGATCAAGAGAGCACTGTGTGCACAGGGCGCATTTGAGGGTGTACATTATTCCTTCTTCTCTCCTTCCGATCTGAATCTGTTAGGCCTGCCTGAGGATGCACCGGAGAGAAAGGCCATCCGTCTGATCAACCCGATCAACGAGGATCTGTCTCTGATGCGTACCACTCTGGCTCCCCAGATGATCCATGCCATTGCCCGTAACCAGAAGAACGGTTGTCTGGAAGGCAGAGTATATGAGATCGGCAATAAATTCATCCCTAAGGATCTGCCTCTGACCGAGTATCCCGATGAGAGAGAGACCATCTGCATCGGTATCTGGGGCAAGGAAGAGAGCTTCTTCACCCTGAAAGGTCTGGTAGACATCGTAGCAGAGACTCTGTTTATTGATTTTGAATATGTGGAGGACAAAAAGACCTTCCTGCATCCTTATCGTACCGCAAAGATCCTGTACAACGGCGAAGAGATCGGTTACCTGGGTCAGCTGACCTACGAGATCCAGAAGGAAGAAGATATGCGTGAATCCGCATACATCGCAGAGATCGATCTGAAAGCCCTGCGTCCCGTATACGGCAAGGTTCCTACCTTCGCACCGATCTCCAGGTTCGCCAAGGAGACCAGAGACCTGGCACTGGTAATGAGCAAGTCCGTTACCTGTGGCGAGGTAGAGAAGGCCATCGCGGAAGCCAGCAGCTTCGTGGAGTCCGTAGAACTCTTCGATGTCTATGAGGGATTACAGGTGGGACCCGAGAAGAAGTCCATGGCCTTCACCGTAACCTTTGCCCCGAAGGAGGAAGAATTCACCACAGAGGCAGTGGACGGCTACGTGAAGAAGATCTTGAAGAATCTGAACAACAAGCTGGGTGTGGAACTCAGATCCTAAAGCGGTAAGCGATAGAAGAAATAGAGTAGTCATTTTCGAAAAGATATGATAAAATAGCAGTTGCAGGCGCATTTCGCGCAGGCAGCTGCTATTTTGCGATGGGGTGCTGAATAGCTACGTTATTTTAATTTATTAGAAGATGCCAACGGCATCAGTGAGGTAGATAGATATGACAAAAGTAATCGGTGTAAGATTTCGTACAGCGGGCAAGGTATATTTCTTCGATCCGTTGCAGCTTGAGATAAAGAGAGGCGACCACGTGATCGTGGAGACCGCCAGAGGTATTGAGTTCGGCACGGTCGTTGCGGGAGTGCATGAAGTGGAGGATGACAAGGTGATCCAGCCGCTGAAGCCTGTGATGCGGATCGCCGGAGAGAGAGATATCGAGCAGGAGGCTGCCAACAAAGAAAAAGAAAAGGAAGCCTTCAAGATCTGTAAGGAGAAGATTTTAAAGCACGGTCTGGAAATGAAGCTGATCGATGCGGAGTATACGTTTGATAATAACAAGGTGCTGTTCTATTTTACGGCGGATGGACGTATCGACTTCCGCGAACTGGTAAAGGATCTGGCAAGTGTGTTCAAGACTCGTATCGAGCTGCGTCAGATTGGTGTCCGTGATGAGACAAAGATCCGCGGTGGTATCGGCATCTGTGGAAGGCCTCTGTGCTGCCACAGCTATCTGTCGGATTTCGTACCGGTATCCATCAAGATGGCGAAGGAGCAGAATCTGTCCCTGAATCCGACGAAGATCTCCGGAGTCTGCGGCAGACTGATGTGCTGTCTGAAAAATGAGGAAGACACTTACGAGGAACTGAACCGCAAGCTTCCCGGTGTGGGCGACTATGTCCAGACGGCGGACGGACTGCATGGAGAAGTACAGAGCGTCAACGTACTGCGTCAGCTGGTCAAGGTACTGGTAGAAGCCGGTGACGAGAAGGAACTGAAGGAGTACGAGGCAGACACGTTACAATTCAAGAGACGCCGCGGCAAAAAGGGCGGTCAGGAACTGTCTAAGGAAGAACAGAAGGAACTCGAGAAGTTAGAGGAGATCGAGGAGAAGGAAGAAGCGGAAGAACGCGCAGAAAAACGTGCGGAGCAGCGTCAGGACCGCAGAGAGCAGAGAACTGACGGAGAGAATCGTGGTGACAACCGTGGAGAAAACCGCAGACGCGACGGACGCAGGGACGACAACCGCAGAAATAATAACCGCGGGGAAAATAACCGTAACGGCGAGAATCAGAACCGCAATGACAACCGCGGTGGTGACAATGGCAGCAGAAATGAGAACCGCAGGGACAATAATCGTGGTGACAGACGCCGCGAGAACCGTCCCCAGAACCGTCCGGACCAGGTAAGGGACAATGCACAGAGAGCAGATCAGTTCCGTCCCGCCAGCCAGACACAACAGGAAGGTGGTAACGGTCAGGAAGGCGAGCGCAGGACTCAAAGGGACAATTCCTTCCGCAGAAGACAGAGACACGGCGGCAGAAGAGACGGCAACAACGGTAATAACGGTAACGGAAGAAAACCGGAGAATACGAATGAAGGTTGAACTGAAGGAAAAAGAGCGGATCGATGACCTTCAGCGGAACGGTTATCAGATCATACAGAATCCGGAGAAATTTTGTTTCGGTATGGATGCGGTGCTTCTGACAGGATTTGCCCATGCCAGAGAAAGGGATACGATGCTTGACCTTGGCACAGGCACCGGGATCATCCCACTTCTGATGGAGGCAAAATACCACTGTTCTCATCTCACCGGACTGGAAATCCAGGAGGAGAGCGCAGATATGGCGAGACGCAGCGTGGCACTGAATGACCTGCAGGATCGCATTGACATCGTGACAGGAGACATCAAGGAAGCAGACCAGATTTTCCCGGCTGCTTCCTTTGACTGTATTACCTGTAATCCTCCGTATATGATCGGACAGCATGGATTGACGAACCCGGAGGAACCAAAAGCAATCGCCAGACACGAAGTGCTCTGCACGCTGGAGGATGTGGTCAGCAGGACAGCAAAACTGTTAAAGCCCGGCGGACATTTTTACATGGTACATCGCCCTTTTCGGCTGGCGGAGATCATGACCATGCTGGTAAAATACAAGCTGGAGCCGAAACGGATGCAGCTGGTATATCCCTATATCGACAAGGAGCCCAATATGGTGCTCATCGAGGCGGTGCGAGGCGGCAGATCACGCATGACCGTGGAAAAGCCACTGATCGTGTACCAGGCGCCGGGAGTATATATGCCGGAAATATATGATATATATGGATATTAGATAGTTAAGATATTGTAACTATTCAGCACACCATCCACCGTATAATTATGTCAAATGTTCTTACGAATGCGAGCATTCGCCATACATAGTGACATGATATCATGGCTTTGAATAGTTATAGACTACTATGATTTGGAGAGGAGGCAGGAGCTCATGCCCGGAACTTTATATTTGTGTGCAACCCCCATTGGCAATCTGGGAGATATGACACCGCGTGTGGTGGAGACCCTGCAGACGGTAGATGTGATTGCGGCGGAGGATACCCGTAACAGTATCAAGCTGCTGAATCATTTCGACATCCACACACCTATGACCAGTTATCACGAGTACAATAAAGTAGAAAAAGCGCACCAGCTGGTAGGACAGCTGTTAAACGGACAGAACATTGCGTTGATCACTGATGCCGGTACCCCGGCGATCTCCGATCCCGGTGAAGTACTGGTGCGGATGTGCCAGGAGCAGAGCGTTCCCGTCACTTCTCTGCCGGGTCCGGCAGCATGCATTACGGCGCTGACTTTGTCGGGACTCAGTACGAGAAGGTTTTGCTTTGAAGGATTTCTGCCTGCAGATAAAAAGGAAAAGAAAATGATCCTGGAGGAACTGAAGACCGAGAGCCGTACCATGATCCTCTATGAAGCTCCCCATCATCTGATCCGGACACTGGAGGAACTGTATGCGGCACTGGGGGAGCGGCGGATCACGTTGTGCCGTGAACTGACCAAGAAGTTCGAGACCGTATTCCCCACCACTTTAGAAAAGGCGTTGGATTACTACAAGACAGAGGAGCCCCGCGGGGAATATGTCCTGGTAGTGGAAGGGAAAAGTCCGGAAGAGAAACGACAGGAAGAGATCGCATCCTGGGAATCCATGAGCATTGAAGAACATATGGCTTATTACGAAGAGCAGGGCATGGATAATAAATCCGCCATGAAGCAGGTGGCAAAAGACAGGGGTGTCGGAAAACGGGAAATCTATCAGTACTTGCATGGCAATTCATGAAACAGTGAAAATACCATAATGAAACCGAAGCAAAACAGACAAAAGCATATGAGGATAATGTAGGATACATCCATGAAAGGCATATGCGGAGAGAGGGAAAATGACTAATTGTGACGCTTGTGTCAATTATGAATATGACGAAGACTATGAATGCTATTGCTGCATGGTGAATCTGGATGAAGATGAAATGTACCGCTTTTTATCCGGAACCCAGCAGGAATGTCCCTACTTTCGACTGGATGACGAATATGCGGTGGTAAGACACCAGATGTAAGGTAAAAATTCACGAAAGCAAGGTCAAAAAGTCTACTTAAATGGTAGAGAATGCTGATTGTGAAAGTAAAAACCGAGTAGTATAATACGAAGTTGCGTACTGAAAAATAGTACGCAGCTTCTTTTGTTTGTGTGCAACATAATGATGATGCCAGGGTCAAAAGGTCTAAGCCCACATGAGCTTGCTCATAGGTGGGTGAAAGACCTTAGGACCCGTCCTGATATGAGCATCAAAGTCGGGGGCTTTTGACCCCGACATCAAAGAAAAGAAATACTAAAGTTAACAGGTAGGGTGACAATATCATGAAATATGTGAAACAATTTTCGATTATCCTGGGAATCTCCTTTTTGGCAGAGCTTCTGGAGATCCTGATCCCGTTTCCCATCGCAGCCAGCGTTTATGGTCTGGTGATCATGCTGGTGGGGCTGATCACGAAGCTGATCCCACTGGAAAAGGTGGAGACCGCAGCGGATTTCCTCGTGGATGCCATGTCCATTATGTTCGTACCCGCTACCGTGGGAATCATGGCAAGTGTGGATGCTTTAAAAGAGATGCTGCTTCCCATCTGCGTGATCACGGTGGTATCCACGGTACTGATCATGATTGTGACAGGTCGGGTATCCCAGCATATTATCCGGGGGCAGAAAAACAAAGGTGCCGCAGCCATGCAGACGGTCGGAACCAAAGCTGCCGCAGATGATAAGGAGGACAGATAAATGAATGAAATATTGAGTCAGTCCATATTTTTCGGCATTGCTATTACACTGGTCACCTACGAGATCGGTCTGTGGATCAAGCAAAAGACCGGAAAAGCCATTGCCAATCCCTTACTGATCTCCGTAATCCTGATCGTGGCAGTATTGTTATTGTTCCATATAGATTATGAGACCTATGCAAACGGTGCGCAATATATCAGTATTTTCCTGACTCCGGCAACGGTCAGCCTGGCAGTGCCTCTGTATCGTCAGCTGGAGCTGTTAAAGACTTATCCCAAGGCCATTTTCGGCGGAATCATCGCCGGCGTGCTGACTGCCATGGTGAGCGTTTTTGCTTTAAGCATGATGTTCGGTCTGAATCATGAGCAGTATGTAACGCTTCTGCCGAAGTCCATTACCACGGCTATCGGTATGGGGATTTCTGAAAAAATGGGTGGGATCGTGACCATTACCGTAGTTGTCATCATTGTCACCGGAATCTTAGGTAATATTCTGGCAGATACGATTTGCCGCCTGTGTAAGATCGAGGATCCTATTGCCAAAGGTCTTGCCATCGGTACCAGTGCTCATGCGCTGGGAACTGCAAAAGCCATGGAACTGGGTGAGATCGAAGGCGCCATGAGCAGTCTGTCCATCGTGGTCTGTGGAATTTTGACTGTGATTTCCGTATCTATTTTTGCAAACTTTATCTAGTATAGAAAAAAATATCCTGCGCATACTAACCTCGCAAATAAGAAAAAGGAGGTTAACAGCATGAGTGATATTTCAGAATTAGATCTGCAGAATCTGCGCCATCTGATCGGCGGTTTTGACACGACCCACTGCAAAATGCAGGAGTACGCCAAGGAAGCGGAGGACCCGAAGGTAAAACAGTTTTTTGAAAAGGGTGCTCGCAGCGCGATGGAGAACAAACAGCAGCTTATGAAGTTTTTGCAGTAAGGAGGCAGCAGAATGCAGGAAAAGACAATGGTAGCAGATACTCTGGCCGGAATCAACGGCGAGCTGACCCGTTATGCGGGAATGATCGCCCAGTCGGAGAATAAGGAGTTAAAACAGACACTGAAGCAGTTCCGTACGGCCTGTGAGCAGTCCCAGGAGGAACTGTACCAGATCGCCAGAGAGAAGTCTTATTATGTGCCGGCGGAGAAAGCCACCGCAGAAGAAGTGGCACATGTGAGAAGCCTGTTCACACAGGGAACTCTGTAGATCCGAAGGTAATAAATATAACTTATAAATGTAGTTTAGAGTAAACCTCCCGGAGAATTTATTCCCGGGAGGTTTATTTTAGTGCACCTGATAAGAAGCGTTGAATCTGGCAGGGAGCACTGCCCGCAAGGCTCATTTTGCATGTGACATCCCGGCGGGAGCAACGTGCAAAGGTGACCTGTGCCGCATAGGACATACCGCTGCCCGCATATAGTGAAACGAAGGAATAGCAGGCGGTTTATGAGATGCTTAACTATATCTGGGCAGGAATGATCCTGTTAGGCGTGATCTATGGTGTCTGTACCGGGCAGATGAGCGCACTGACGGGGGGCGCGTTAGACAGTGCCAGAGAGGCCGTGAGCCTCTGCATCACCATGGCGGGGGTCATGGCATTGTGGATGGGACTGATGGAGATCGCGCAGGAGTCTGGAATGATCGCGAAAATGACAAAAGGGATTCGCCCCTTTCTGAAATTCATGTTCCCCAGGCTCCCGGAGGATCACCCGGCAGGGGAATACATAACCACGAATCTCATTGCCAATGTCCTGGGGCTTGGCTGGGCCTGCACGCCGGCTGGATTAAAGGCCATGGAGCAGCTGGCGGAGCTGGAGAAACAGAGGGCAGGGCAGGGGACGGAGAAGGGACGACAGGGATCGGAGGATCGGCGGTATGGAGCAGAGGCCACGGCAGCCAGCAACGAAATGTGCACCTTCCTGATTCTGAATATTTCATCCTTACAGCTGATCCCGGTCAATATGATCGCCTATCGTAGCCAGTACGGCAGCGCCAATCCGGCGGTGATCATTGCTCCGGCGCTGGTGGCCACACTGTTCAGTACGATCATTGCCATCATTTACTGTAAATGGAAGGACAGGTGAGGATCATGATGAACACATTGACACACATGTCAGATATTATGATTCCCATGGTGATTTTCTGGATCGTGGGTTATGGGATGGTCTCGGGGGTGAAGGTCTATGAGACTTTTTTGAAAGGGGCCAAAGAGGGCCTGCGCATCGTTGTGGAGATCCTTCCGACACTGGTAGGATTGATGATGGCAGTGGGGATTCTCAGGACCTCCGGCTTTTTTGACCTGCTGGGGCATCTGATCGGACCTGCCACACAGGCGGTGGGACTTCCGGCACAGCTGATACCGCTCCTCATTGTGAAAATGTTCTCTTCCTCTGCGGCAACCGGGCTGGTACTGGATATTTTTAAGACCTGTGGGCCGGATTCTTATGCCGGGATGCTGACTTCGATCCTCATGAGCTGTACCGAGACTATTTTTTACACCATGAGCGTGTATTTTCTGGCAGCAAAAGTAACAAAAACCCGCTACACGCTGCCGGGGGCATTGCTGGCAACGTTAGCGGGAACAGTGGCAAGTATTTTCCTTGCGGGAAAAATGTGATGATAATCCCACGATATGCGAATATTGGGTAGAATTGTGAGAGTGCGCAGCACGGAACAATTCGTGGGCATCATATAACTAAATCAACTGCAAGCTTCGCAAGATGAACAAGAACACCGTCAGGGTGATGGAACTTAAAAAAGTGGTGGCTACGACCACACTGGAAGTCAAAGTTCCTTCGTGGTTCATGTTTTTTGCCATGATATAGCAGCTGACAGTGGTGGGAGAGCCCAGCATAATGAGGATCGCCACCAGTTTTTCTCCGGTGAAGCCGAAATACACGGCAAGCGGCAGAAACAGAGCGGGCCATATTACCAGCTTTAACACGGTTGCCACTCCGGTGGGGGCTAAAAGCTTTAAGGCTTTTTTACCCTCGAATCCGGCACCGAGGCCGATCAGGGCCAGAGGGGTAGCCAGTACGGCAATATTGCTGACGGTCTTGGAAATGATCACGGGATAATGGATCCGGCAGGCGCTGGACAGCATGCCCAGAGCGATACTGATAATGATTGGATTCGTGATGATCCCTTTTAGGGATTTCATCAGAGATTTCTTGTCAAAACCTTTTGCATCCGGTCCGGTAAAGGACAGGATTAGCACGGCAGCGATATTGTACAGGGGAACCGTACCCACGATCATCAAGGGAGCCATGCCGGAGTTCCCGTAGATGTTCTGGATAAAGGCGATACCCAGGACAGCGGCACTGCTTCGATAGCTTGCCTGGACAAGCTCTCCCAGGCGGGATTTGTTCTTATAAAAAATGCCTGCCACGACCCAGGTGATGACGATGCAGAACAGGGTCACGAAGAAGCAGAACAGCACGTAACCGGTATCCCATACACTGTAAAAATCTGCAGTGGACATGTCCTTGAACAAAAGTACGGGCAGGGTGATTTTATAATTGAATGAATTCAGGGTTTTGACAAAAGAGTCGTTGGTAACATGCAGCTGCTGTAAAACATAACCGATCACCATGACCAGGAATACGGGGATCGTTGCATTGAGACTGAATAATAGTTGTTCCATGGGAATTTGTATGCCTTTCTGCTATCGGAAGCGGAATATAGGAAGCGAAAAGCCCCTCTCCTTTTGCAAGTATAGAAAAGGAGAGGGGCTTTGTCAAGTTACGGGCTTGTGATGTTTTATTTTACAGCGTTGATCTTGTAGATAAATTTCACACTGCTGTCCATACCGTTATTGTCTCCGGTGAAGGAGTTGTAATTTTCGGATACGGAAGAGGTAGCTTTCATACGATCGATCACTTCCTGAAGTTCATTGGTATCCATATCAGTCAGTTTGCTGATGGCTTCGTCATTGTATTCGATCATGCCGTCCTTTAATTCCTTGGAACCATCCTTCAGCTGACTGATACCATCGATCAGCTTATCGCTTCCATCGGAAAGCTCGTTTACGCCGTTAGCCAGTTTGCCGCTGCCGGAGGCCAGATCTCTGGCACCTTCTACTAAAGTATCAGCACCATCATACAGCTCTTTACTTCCGTCTGCCAGTTTGTCAGCGCCATCCTTTAACTGGGAAGCACCGGCAACGACCTGGGCGGAACCGTCAGCCAGTTTGGAAGCACCGGCACTTGCGGATGCTACACCGGCGGTGTAAGTCTGGAGACCGGTGTAGAACTGATTATAGCCATCCAGAGAAGCTTTCAAGGCAGCAATGCTGCCGGCAGCTTGTGAAAGACTTGTGGCTTTATCCTGAATGGTTTTCAAATTTGCCTGAAGTGCGGCATCACCTGAGGATACGCTCTGGGATGCCTGAATCATACCCTGATATTTTTCAATCGTCAGTCCGGCCTGCTGGAGGACATATCCCAGAGCAACGTCAGCATCCGAGAGAGGCTCCATTTGCTGATACAGAGCATTTAATATGGTCGCATAATTAGATATTGTCAATTCTTCCGGAAGCGTGAGACCGGCAGCCGTTAACTGGGAAGCTGCAGTTTTCAACAAAGTATCGAATACCTGGCCGGCAGCGCCGTTCAAAGTATCATTCTGTGCAGTCAGCTGACCGAGACCATTCTTCAGATCATTAGTACCGGACTGCAGGCTCTGTGTACCTGCTAACAGGGTCTTGGTGCCCTCCTGCAGTGTACCGATGCCGCTCCGCAGAGAACCGACACCGCCTCTTAAAGTGACAGTACCGTCAGCTACTTTGTAAGCGCCATCCCGGAGGTCGTTGGAACCATCGGACAGTTCTTTTACACCATCCTGCAAGTCACTGGATTTGTCATAAAGCTCTGTGACACCACCATAAAGATCGGAAGTCCCGTCCAACAGTTTGTTGGTAGCATCCTCCAGATCATCCATTGCCTCTGTCAGGTCATCGAGATCATCCACATTACTGAAATCCAGACGGGAGAAGACGGAATTGGTGGCGATGCAGTAGGATTCATTCATGGTGAAATCCGTTGCATCGGCCTCAATCTCCAGATAATCGTCGAAATCCTCTTCCATATCCAGGTTCGTACCCAGTCCGGGGAAGACGATACCGGTGACAACGCTGTGGCTGCCGTCGTTGATGACCTTACCTGAGGACACCTTAATATTGCTGAAATTGTCATTATCCAGGATCATACCGGTCATTACCGCAAAAGGAACATAAATTTTTTTCTCTTTTCCGGCAATCTCACGGGTCTCATATAATTCGTTCGTGTAATCATAGCGGATCACTACATGACCGCTCTGGCCGTTCAGATCTGATGGGGAGATCTCCTTGCCGTCCAACGTATAAGTAACTTTCAGGGAAATGGGAGCATCCTTATCGGGATTGCTCTGGGTGTAGGAATCTTTTTCTCCCTGATTCTTCAGCCAGTCGCTGACGTAGATCTTCTGCTGGGTTCCGTCTGCATTCAGGATCACATAGACGGTCTCATCAATGGAGGCTGCGGAGGTATCTTCGGATTTCCAGATGTCATCTACGGCATCCCGGATCTGCTCCTTGACCTCGGTCTCTTTCTTTTCGGAAGTTTTTGCATATACGGAGACACCGGTAACACTTAAGACCACCACACCGGCGAGGCACAGAGCCCCGGTTCTCCAGGCTTGTTTTTTCAAATTGATCATAATCTTATGCCGTCCTTTCTTTCAATGTATTGGAGGGTTCTGCATTCTTGTTCCGGAAGCCGATGCTGGTGACACAGATCACCTTGTCGAACAGCATGAACATGGCCGGCAGGAACAGGATAACAGCAAACATACTTACAATAGCGCCTCTTGCCATCAGATCACAGAGGGAACTGATAATGTCCACGTCGGAATACAGGGCAACACCGAAGGTGGCGGAGAACAGTCCCATGGCGCTGACGATAATGGAAGGAATGGATACCTTCAGGGCGTTGGTGACAGCTTCACGTTTGTCCCTACCTTCGTAGCGTTCCTGCTTGTATCTTGTGGTCATCAGAATAGCGTAGTCCACAGTAGCACCCAGCTGAATCGTACTGATACAGATCGGGGCAATGAAAGGAAGTGACGTTCCTGTCAGGTGAGCAAGGCCCAGATTGATGAAGATGGACAACTCGATAACAGCTACCAGGATCAGCGGCAGGGTAATACTTTTTTCTACCAGAGCAATGATCACGAAGATCGCTACGATAGAGACGGCATTTACAACTTTGAAGTCCTCGTCGGTGGTCTCGATCAGATCCTTGGTACAGGGAGCTTCACCGATCAGCATGCCCTTGGAATCGTATTTTTTCAAAATAGTATTCAGCTCATTGATCTGGGCATTTACCTCATCGGTAGCGGTCTTATATTCGGAGTTCACCAGAAGGAGTTCCCAGTCATCACTCTTTAATACTTCTTTTACGGATTCCGGAAGCATTTCCTCTGGTACCAGAGGGCCGACTACGGATTCCAGACCCAGAGCATATTTGATACCCTCGACGTTTTCCATCTCGTGGATCATGGCACGTACGTCAGTGTCAGATACATCGGTGCTTACCAGTACCATATGGGTGGCACCTACACCGAAGTCTTCCTGCAATTTGCTGTTGGCTACCACGTAGGCCATATCTTCGGGAAGGGTTTCACCGAGATCGTAATACACTTCATTGTTGGTTGCCTTATAAGACAGATAAGAAGGAAGTACCAGCCCCAGGAACAGGATCAGGAATACCGGGAATACTTTGGTGATACCTGAAGCAACTTTTCCCATATCCGGCAGCAGGGATTTGTGACTGGTCTTCTGTAATAACTTATCCAGTACCAGGATCATGGAAGGAAGCGTTGTGACACAACCGATGACACCCAGGATGACACCCTTGGCCATGACAATACCAAGATCCAGACCTAAGGTATAGCTCATAAAGCACAGAGCGATAAATCCGGCTACCGTGGTGATGGAACTTCCGACCACGGAGGTCAGAGTGTTGTTGATGGCTACAGCCATGGCTTCCTTGTTATCCTCATACATACTCTTCTGTTCTTCGTAGCTGTGCCAGAGGAAAATAGAGTAGTCCATGGTTACAGCCAGCTGCAGGACAGCGGACAGTGCTTTGGTCAGGTAAGAGATCTCTCCGAGGAAATAGTTGGTACCCATATTTAAGAGGATTGCCATACCGATACTCATCAGGAAAACAAACGGTGTGATCCAGTTGTCCATGAAGATCATCATGGCTACGCAGGCCAGTGCAACGGCAATACCTACATAGATCGGTTCCTCTTTTTCGCACAGATCCTTCAGGTCGGTGACCATGGCGGACATACCGGAGACAAAACACTGCTTGCCGGCAATGCTGCGGATCGCTGTGATCGCCTCCATAGTATCGTCGGAGGAGGTGGAGGTATCGAAGAAGATCGCTAGCATGGTGCTGTCACCGGAATTGAAAGCGTCATATAGTTTGGAAGGAAGTATTTCCATGGGAACGGAAACATCTGCGAAATCGTCATACCAAAGAACGGTGTCCACATGATCTACATGGGAAATATCTTCCCGGAGGGAGGAGACATCCTCGGGATCCATTCCCTCGATAATAACGAAGGAAAAGGCTCCTTTTCCAAATTCATCCATCAGAATATCCTGACCCACTACCGTGTCAATATCACCGGGCAGGTAAGTCAGCATATCGTAATTGATCCGCGTCATGATCATACCAATCAGGGAAGGGACCAGTAGTGCAACTGCCAGTATCAGAATAGGAATACGGCATTTTACGACCCATTTACCAAATTTCATAAAACAGGGCTCCTTTCGTTGTCGATTCTTTCTCAATTGGTATTGTATGCAAGGAATCCAGTCTTGAAAACGGACAAAAAAAGGCAATGCACAAAAATTGCGCATTGCTCTTAAATAATCCAAAATATGTGCAAACATGGACAAATGTCCAAATTAACGGGCCACACGGGTCAGGGCTGCTTCGATATTTCCGTGGAAAATCTCGCCGACACGCCGGATCAGTCCCTCCGGATCTTTCTTCATTCCGGTGTTCAGCCAGTCTAAAATCATGCCAACCAGGGCAAATTTGTAAAAATCTACCACCATTTTCTGATCTTCGGGAAATACTTTTTTATGAGCCGCATGTTCCACCTGTTCCGTGATCCTGGATACATACAGCCGCATGACCTCTCCGGCGATACTGTAAAGGTAGCGCTCCACCCGTTCTCTGCTGACGGAATTGTAAATATGGTAGACCAGACGCTTATTCTCCAGAGCGAACCGGGCAGCGGAGATAAAGCCGTCCTCCCAGGAGTCCATATCCAGATGCTGTGACAGTACCCGCTCCACATCTGCATTCAGAATGTGTTCCAACAGAGCGGTGATATCCTGAAAATGATAGTAAAAAGTGTTGCGGCTGATGCCGCAGTCATCCACGATGTCTTTTATAGTGATCTTATCCAGCGGCCGTTCATTCAACAACCGGATAAAGGATTCTTCGATAGCCTTGCTTGTAAACTGTGTCATGGGTTCCTCCAACCTGATGATCCGTACACTTTATCCTATCACAAAAACGTTAATTTGTCATTAAAAGCAGGTCTTCCAGTGAGGAAAAATCAGAAGTTCCCTGTTCCAGATAAAAGGTGTGGAATCTAAGGTCGGAGTAAGCATCTTTCCAGTGACTTCTGGCGGTGTCCTGCAGCTGCAGAATTTCCAGATAACCGATGTAATATTTCGGATAATTACAGGGCTCTTCTGCGATATAAGTGTAGATTGCTTCGCAGGTCCCGGGAGAATCAATACCGAATTTCCCAAGAACCTCTGCCACCTGATCGTATCCGGCGCCCTCTCCGTGGATCAGGAGATCCAACAGAGTGTACATGCACAACTGCAAGCTGCGGGTATGCTTCTCCAGCCGGGCCGACTGTGCGGCATCCGACTGTCCGGCCTGTTCCAACAGAGTGGCCGCATAATCATAGGAAAGAAATTCCACATACAACGCCCAGCCTTCGAGATAACCGCCGTACCAGATGAGTTTTCTGGCAGGATCCGTGTGCATGTCGGAAAAGATGCGGTTGCTGTACACGGTCTGGTAGAGATGACCCGGGAACCCTTCATGAGCCAGTGTGGTGTAGAGCTCCAGTCCCTGAGGGGAGTTCCGGCGGTTTATATATATGACATTATTGTCGGAATCTCCCAGAGGCGTGGTTAGGTAAAAGGCCGGTGCACTATAGGGTTCCAGACTGGGGACCACATCTTTGACAGTGACGGTGGGAACGGGACTGCTGACAGGAAAGTCATTTTTCATACGAGCCTGTAGATCCGAGAGCATTTCTTCCGGTTCTGCCAGAGGGAAAACTGCCGTATTTTCTTCAGAAAGCAGTGTAATCAGGGAAGGGGACTGGGAAGCCAGATAGCGGATAGCGGATTGCTCTTTCTGAAATTGCACAAGCAGCATCTGCACCAGTTCTTTTTCGGAACGGGAGGAACCGGTCTCGGAAAACAGCAGATGGAGATAGTAGGTCTTTCCGTCCGGCAGCAGGGCGAGCCCTTTCGGGAGCCCATTGTGGACACTGTTGTTTTTGCCCGAAGCAGCATTGGTAGTTGTTTCGGATGCAGTGGAATCGGCATTGGTGGAAGTCTCCAGAGAGTGCAGCCCTTCGGACAGGGCGGCATAGGCGGGCTGCACCACCGTGGCAAGCAGGCGGTCGTTGGTTTTGATCAGAGAGGCAGTCTCCTTCGGTGTAAAAAGTCCCTGCTTCTGTAGCTCTGACAGGCGGTCTTCAAAAGTAGTCTGTAAAAAATGGGTTCCCTGTGCCAGTTCTTCGGTTGTGACAATGGTGTCACATTGCTTCCGGACTTTTTCTGAGGAGCAGGCAGGCATAAAGAAGCCTGCGGCAGCTTTTTCCTGCTCGTAGAGAAGCAGGGAGGAAAAATAGTCATCTATCTGATCCAGGAGAGCCAGGTAATCCGTGACATCCCGTTTTGTGCGGAAGGTGTATTCCGCCAGCAGAACGGGAAGCTGGGACTGCATTCCGGAGGAAGGTGACAGAGGCTCATTGTAATAAGGAAAATCTGCCAGAGCCAGATCATTTTCCAGAGAGCGATGCAATAACCGGTAAGTATAGGCATTTTCCGGGGAAAGTCTGTCAGGGCCTATACGGTCAAGCCGGTGCAACAAGTCGGAACAGTGTTCTTTGCTGTCTTCCGGCTGGTAGGAGTGGTAGATCGGAAGCACAGGTTCATATTCGGAGATGCCAAAGGCCTTTGGATCGGCAATGGTGTAGTGCATATTCAGGGTACTGCCAGTCATTTCCTTCTGAAAAAGTTGGGAGGTGAATTGCTCAAAACGTCTATCCGGGGAGGTATGGGAAGCTACAAGGGTCAGAGCACCGGTGAGGACGCAGAGAAGACTAATACATACGAGTAGTTGTGGGAAGGAGAGAGGGGGACGTTTACGCACGATGATTACCTGATGAAAAAGAGTGTTGGTAAGAGTATATGTGAATACTCCACGGGATAGACTTACTGCAAGGTTGTACACCAAACAACTATATACAAATGTACCTAAAACAGGTAAAAGATGTATTGACTTTGTACGGTGGTCTGATTATACTGAAAGTGATTATGGAGACAAAATATCAAAACCTCATTAATTACATACAGGAACAGATATCAGACGGACAACTAGGTCCGGGAGAGAAAGTTCCCTCGGAGAATCAGCTGTCGGAACAGTTCCATATCAGCAGGCAGACGGTGCGGAAAGCTATCGGCACGCTGGAGGAGGACGGGCTGGTGCAGAGGATCCGTGGCAGTGGCACTTATGTGAGCTTTGACCGCCAGAAGAATCTGGAACAGCGCAACAGCATCGCCGTGGTGACTACCTACGTGGACAGCTACATTTTCCCCAGAATTTTACAGGGAATGCAGAATACTTTATTTGAAAGCGGGTTTTCTGTCCAGATCTATTTCACAAACAACACGCTGGACCGGGAGAAAAGTATTCTGAAGGATCTGTTGAAACGGGACGATGTGGCCGGAGTGATCGTGGAGGGGACAAAGAGCGGATTGCCGAATCCGAACCTGAATCTGTACCGGCACCTGATGGCCAGAAAGATACCGCTTCTGTTTTTCAATACCTATTATCCCGAACTGGAGGCACCGCATGTATCGTTAAATGATGCGGAGGCGGCCTACAAGGCCGTAAGATATCTGATTGACAAGGGGCATCAGAAGATCGGGGCAATCCTGAAGCTGGATGACGGTCAGGGCAGACAGCGTTATCTGGGATATCTGAAGGCCATGGAAGAGGCCGGGCTCACTGTGACGGATTCCCGGATGGTGTGGATCGACACGGACGAATCGAAGCAACTTGGTTACTGCCGGGACAGAATCCTGAATCGGGTAGAGGAATGCACCGCCCTTCTGGCATACAATGATCAGATTGCTTTTCAGTTGATTCGGATGTTGACAGAACGCAATATCCGGGTACCGGAAGATGTGTCAGTCATCAGCATCGACGATTCGGATCTGGCGAGACACAGCGAGGTGCCCATCACTTCCCTGCCGCACCCCAAGGAGAATCTGGGGAAAAAAGCAGCGGAGACATTGTTACAGATGATCGCGGGCAGGAAAAAGGACCTGACTTACGAATTTGACACCCGTGTCGTAGAGCGGGAATCTGTTGCGGAATGCACTGAAAACGGAAATAAAAAATGAGATAAATAAAGAAGTGAAAAGGAGAGAACACAATGAACGAAGCAGTAAAAGAAGCGATCAGAACAGGAAAAACAGCCCTCGGTATTGAGTTTGGTTCCACCAGAATCAAAGCGGTACTGGTAGATGAGAGCCACGCACCCATCGCCATGGGAACCTACGACTGGGAGAACCGTCTGGAGAACAACATCTGGACCTACAGTCTGGAAGATATCTGGAAAGGCCTGCAGGGATGCTACAAGAGCCTGACAGACGATGTAGAGGCAAAATACGGCGAGAAGCTGACCACCCTGGGCTCTCTGGGATTCAGCGGAATGATGCACGGCTATATGCCGTTCAATGCAGCCGGAGAACTTCTGGTGCCTTTCCGTACCTGGAGAAATACACAGACATCCGAAGCCTGCAAGAAGCTGATCCCGGTATTTAATTTCAACATTCCCCAGAGATGGAGCATTGCACATCTGTATCAGGCTATTTTGAGCGGAGAAGATCATGTGAAGGATATCGCATTCTTCACCACCCTGGCAGGATACATTCACTGGAAGCTGTCCGGAGAAAAGGTGCTGGGCATCGGTGAGGCAGCAGGTATGTTCCCCATTGATTCCACCATTATGGATTTTGATCAGAAGATGCTGGATCAGTTCGATGGCTTACACAATTTTGACTGGAAGATCCGTGACATTCTGCCGAAAGTACTGGTAGCCGGAGAGCCTGCCGGTGTTCTGACCGCGGAAGGTGCAAAATTACTGGATTCCACCGGAACCTTACAGCCCGGCGTACCCATGTGCCCTCCCGAAGGTGATGCGGGAACCGGCATGGTAGCCACCAACAGTGTGGCAGTCCGCACCGGTAATGTCTCTGCCGGAACCTCCATTTTCGCTATGGTGGTACTGGAGAAGGCTATGGAAAAAGTACACGAAGAGATCGATATGGTCACCACTCCCGACGGTATGCCGGTAGCTATGGTACACTGCAACAACTGTACCTCCGATCTGAATGCCTGGGTAAATCTTCTGGGCGAATGTGCAGAGAGCTTTGGCGTAAAAGTAGATAAGAATGAACTGTACGGCGTGCTGTACCGCAAGGCACTGGAAGGTGCTGCGGACTGCGGCGGCGTGACAGCATACAATTATTTCTCAGGAGAGCCCATCACCGGACTGGATGCAGGGCGTCCCATGGTGGTAAGAACTCCCGATGCGGATTTCTCACTGGCAAACTTCATGCGTTCCCATCTGTACAGCGCAGTTGCTACCCTGAAGATTGGCATGGACATTCTGTTAAAAGAAGAGCATGTGGCCGTGGATTCCCTGATGGGCCATGGCGGCTTCTTCAAGACTCCCGTGGTGGGACAGCGTGTCATGGCAGCAGGCATGAACGCACCGATCACCGTTATGGATACAGCCAGTGAAGGCGGTGCCTGGGGTATTGCTATTCTGGCAGCTTTCATGAAGGAGAAAAAAGACGGCGAGACTCTTTCTTCCTATCTGAATGACAAGATCTTCGCAGGACAGACCGGAACCACACTGAACCCGGATGTCGAGGATGTGAAGGGATTTGATGCTTTCCTGGAAGAGTACAAGAAACTGCTTCCCGCAGAAAAGGCAGCCGTTGCGGCAAAATAATTTTTCAGATGCAATTTGAGCCTGCATAGTGTACGGAAGTACACGATACCTATGTGTCGGAAAGTTGGCAGGCTGTGGAAAGGAATGAGATTAAGTATATGTTAGAGGAATTAAAACAGAAAGTATATGAAGCAAATATGGATCTGCCCCGGTATGGTCTGGTGACTTTCACCTGGGGAAATGTCAGCGCCATTGACAGAGAGAGTGGACTGTTCGTGATCAAACCCAGTGGTGTGGATTATGACAAGCTGACACCGGAGATGATGGTAGTCATGGATCTGAACGGCAATAAGGTGGAAGGGGATCTGAATCCCTCTTCCGACACGGCAACTCATCTGGAGTTGTACAAGGCGTTTCCGGAGATCGGCGGTATCGTGCATACCCATTCTTCCTATGCTACCAGTTGGGCACAGGCGGGAAGAGACATTCCCTGCTACGGAACCACCCAGGCAGATTACATCTACGGACCGGTTCCCTGCGTGCGCTGCCTGACGAAGGAAGAGATCGAGGATGCTTACGAGGAAAATACCGGACATCTGATCGTCAATGAGTTCAAGCGTCTGGGCAAGGATCCCAAGGCAGTTCCCGCTGTGCTGTGCAAGAATCATGGACCGTTTGCCTGGGGCAAGGACGCCAAAGAGGCTGTCCACAATGCCGTAGTATTGGAAGAAGTGGCCAAAATGGCATACCGTGCCGAGACCATCAACCCCAGAATCCAGCCGGCACCTCAGGAACTGCAGGATAAGCATTACCTTCGCAAACATGGCAAAAACGCGTACTATGGTCAAACAACTTTGAAATAGAATTCGGCTTATAGTGCGTGGACGCTTGCGTACAAAGCACTATATGACAAATTCTATTAGCAAAGCGCCCCTCCATGAAATGAATTTTCGAACGAAGTGAAAAAATTTATGAATGACAGGGCAAAGCTGTTTGATAGAAGACAACAATATTTTACGGTAGAAGAGCAATTCTTTTACTAGACTAGCATTCGGAAGTATGCTAGTATAACAACGTAAATCGCAACAGACAAGCCAATATGGCGGAATGGAGGAGACAATGAAGAATTTAGAACTGCAAAAGCGTGCCAATGATGTCCGCAAGGGCATTGTGACCGCAGTTCATGGTGCGAAAGCGGGACATCCCGGTGGATCCCTGTCAGCCGCAGATATTTTTACATTTTTATATTTTGAGGAGATGAACATTGACCCGAAGAATCCCGATATGGAGGAACGTGACAGATTCGTACTGTCCAAGGGTCATACAGCTCCCGGACTCTATTCCGCACTGGCTTACAGAGGATATTTCCCGGTAGAGGATCTGCCTACCCTGCGTCACCTGGGCTCCTATCTGCAGGGTCATCCCTGCATCCATATCCCCGGCGTGGATATGTCTTCCGGATCCCTGGGACAGGGCATTTCCGCAGCAGTAGGTATGGCACTGGGTGCAAAGATGGAGAATCGTGATTTCCGTGTATACACACTGCTGGGTGACGGTGAGATCGAGGAAGGCCAGGTATGGGAGGCAGCCATGTTCGCAGGCTTCCGTAAGCTGGACAACCTCTGTGTTATGGTAGATAACAATAATCTGCAGATCGATGGACCTATCGACCAGGTATGCTCTCCTTATCCTATCGATAAGAAGTTCGAGGCATTCAATTTCCATGTGATCAATGCAGATGCTCATGATTTTGATGCGATCCGTGCAGCATTCAAGGAAGCAAGAGAGACCAAGGGCATGCCCACCTGTATCGTATTCCATAGCCTGAAGGGTAAGGGCGTTTCCTTCATGGAGAACAGTGTGGACTGGCACGGCAAGGCTCCCAACGATGAGGAGTATGCAGTGGCAATGGCAGACCTTGATAAGATCGAAAAAGAATTAGAGAAAGCAGGTGAGCAGTAATGGCAGAGAATACCGTGAAAAAAATCGCAACCAGAGAAAGCTATGGTAACTCCCTGAAGGAGCTGGCAGAAGAATTCCCCAATCTGGTCGTATTGGATGCCGACCTGGCAGCAGCTACCAAGACCGGAATCTTCCGTAAGGCATATCCCGACCGCCACATCGACTGCGGTATCGCAGAGTCCAACATGATGGGTGTGGCTGCAGGACTGTCTCTGGTAGGTAAGATTCCCTTCGTAAGCTCTTTTGCAATGTTCGCAGCAGGACGTGCTTTTGAACAGGTACGTAACTCTATCGGTTACCCTCATCTGAATGTCAAGATCGGTGCGACCCATGCAGGTATCACCGTAGGTGAGGACGGTGCTACCCACCAGTGTAACGAGGATATTGCTCTGATGCGTACTATTCCCGGCATGGTAGTAATGTGCCCTTCCGATGATGTGGAAGCAAGAGCCGCTGTCCGTGCCGCTCTGGAATATGAAGGACCTGTATATATTCGTTTCGGACGTGCTGCAGTACCCGTGATCAATGATCATCCCGGTTATCATTTCGAGATCGGTAAGGGAACCGTAGTCCGTGAAGGTAAGGATGTCACCATCGTAGCCACTGGTATCTGCGTAGATTCCGCTCTGGGTGCAGCAAAGATGCTGGAAGAGGAAGGCATCAGTGCAGAGGTTGTAAATATCTGTACCATCAAGCCTCTGGACGAGGAGATCATCATTAACAGCGCCAAGAAGACCGGCAAGGTAGTGACCGTGGAAGAGCATTCCGTGATTGGTGGACTGGGAAGCGCTGTCTGCGACTGTCTGTGCGCAAATCATCCCGTGCCTGTGAAGAAGGTCGGCATGCAGGATGTCTTCGGTGAGTCCGGTTCCGCTGCTGCTCTGGTAGAGAAGTACGGTCTGGATGCCAAGGGCGTTTACAAGTCTGTCAAAGAATTTCTGTAAGAGAATATAAGATATCAAGAGGAAGCCGCCAGTTATGTGAAAACAGAGACTGGCGGCTTCTTTTGCGTCGTGGTATCATGAACTCGAAATAATAAATGAAAAAGAAGACAATATTGTAAAGAAGTCGATAATCAGGTAAAAGAAGTCGAAAATTAGGTATCAAAAGTCGATATTCAAGCGGAAGTTACACAAGAATATGATACTATATTAGATAGAAATATATATACGGTGCTGGTGTCACAACGGTTGGTGCCCTTAAGAAAGGCGAAATCATGTTAAGCAAAATGAAAAAATCTGTTGTAATTTGCATGAATAGTCTTATATCTGTAATTATTTTTTGCATGATAATAATGCTTTTATGTAGTTGCGTCAGTGCAGCTCGTACGACTTGGAAACAGGCAAAAAAGACTTATCATTCTATGGTGGAGTACTATACGCGCGATGTAGAAAATAATTTGAGAAATATTTCGGACTATCTTCTTCGAATAAGCGAAACAGCGGATTATTATGGTATGACTAATTGCGAAGAGGATAAAGAATCTATGAACAATTTGTCAAGACAGCGGCTGTATAATCAATTGAATGAGGATATTCTTGTTTATAGTTCTGCGGATTACTTTTTTATATTTCAAGACAAATATGCAGATATCATGATGGTGGAATCTGCAAAAAAGAAAGCAAAAATACAAAGTCAGAATATCAGAGAACAGTTGAAAAGGTTATTGGAGAGTAGAGAACCTACAGAAAAATGGGAGCTGTTTGATGCAGAAGGTTATCAATATTTAATCAGAGTTGTATCAAAGGATGGTGTGGGGATTGGCTGTGCAGTGAGCCTTAATCGACTGATTGAAACAATGCAAGCTGTACAACTAAGTGATTATTATGTTTCTTACTATAAAATAGGCACAATGATTTTAGACAACGAGTCAGGGAAAGATCTAAAAAAAGAACTGCCAATTCAAGAAACAGATGTGGGTGTAAGAATTGTAATTCCTTCAGAAAAGCTATTTGAAGAAATCAGAACGTTATTAAACTTCAGTATGGTTTTTGCTGCGATTTTGATCATACTGCTTTTTGCTCTTTATATTTCCATGTATCACTGGTTTACAAATCCGGTAAAAAGGATTGTATCAGTAATGCAAAAGGTGGATGAAGAAGGAATAGATCTTAAAATGCCGGAGTTTGACAACTGGGAAGAGTATCATATTGTCAGTAAAAACTTTAACAATATGATGGAAAAAATTAAAATTCTGAAAATTGATGTTTATGAGAAAGAAAAAAAGCAGTCTGAGCTGTATAAACAATATTTAATGCTTCAGATTAACCCTCATTTCTTTTTAAATGCTTTAAATACTATTTATATGTTGAATAAAAGAAAAGATAACAATCAGGTAAATATTCTTCTAACATATCTGATAAATTATTTTAAAAGTGTGTTTGCTCGTCAAGGAGAAATGGTTCCTCTGAAGGAGGAAATCAATTTTATGTTAAACTATATGGCGATTCAAAAGTTTCGTTTTGCGGGTGCTATGCATCTTCAGTGTGAAATAGAGCCGGAAGCAGAAATCAGCATGGTGCCGGCTATGTGTGTATTAACTTTTGTGGAAAATGCAATCAAATATTCCACGGATTTCTCGAATGATTTGATGATTGTCGTTTCAGCCAAAGTAGAGGGAGACAATATAAAAATTGAAATTCAGGATAATGGAGAAGGAATTGAGGAGAACATTCTTAAAAAAATAAACCAAAACGAGAAAATTGTGAAAAACGATAGGGAGCATATTGGAATAAAAAATATAGTAGATAGAATGCACATGCATTATGGAGAGACTGCCAGTGTCAAGGTTACAAATCGGGACAGTGGAGGAGTTAGCGTTGTCATAAATGTACCAAAATGAACAAAAGGGAAACTATAAGATAACTAGAAAAAGATGTTGGAATGGAGATCAGCTATGAACTTACTTATTGTAGATGATGAATATCTGGTGGTAGAAGAAGTAGTTACAGTAACGGACTGGGAGCTGCTGGGTATTACGGAGATTTATTCTGCTACAAATGCAGTTAGCGCTGTTCGAATTTTAAATGAGAAAAAAATTGATATTATGATCTGCGATATTGAAATGCCCCAGACAGATGGATTGGAATTATCAAAAAAGGCAAAGGAAAATTTTCCGGATTTAGAAATCGTCATGTTGACAAGCCATGCGGAGTTTAATTATGTCAGAAATGCCTTGCGATACGGATGTTATGATTATCTGCTTAAACCGGTCATGGAAGATGATATTATTAAGGTGATGAAAAATCTTGTCACTAAGATTGAAAGAGAGCGTCATCAGGCGCAGTTACAGGAAGAAGGAATTGTATGGAACCAGTTAAAACCAGTATGGAAAGAAAAATATTGGGAGGAAATGCTCAGAGGACTACGTGATGATCCGAACAGGGAGTGTGAAGAATATGAGGAGAAGCAATGGAAAGAGGAGCAAGATAGAAGGCTGATCCCAATTTTATTTTATCAATATGCAAATGACAAAACAGAAGAAGACATAAAGCAGACCAGGAAGAAGGTAAAAGAGGACTTGGGAACAGTGGCTGGTGACTTTCTGCTTCCGGTATTGTCTCAAAAAGAATTTGCAGGCCTGGTTTTTATTTCAGACGAGTGGCTGAGTTCTGGCACTGAAAGAAATGGCATAATATTAAAAGATGCGATATTACAGCAATTTAAGACAGAAAGATTATACGAAAAAATTGGAATATGCATAGGAGAAGTGTGTACAGGGAGAGAAGTACAGTCCATGGTAGATAAGCTTCGACAGTTTGCATGGAATAATGTTTGCAGTAGAAGACAGATTTTGGATATTATAAATATGCCTAAAAACAGTGAAGCAATTGGTATGCCTGATATGACGCTATGGAAAGCATATCTTGATAATGGCAAGACTGTGGAACTTCAAGATAAAATCCGAAAATGGCTTTGGGGAAAAGACAATGAGGCCAAGTTAAATAGGAGAGCACTTCAAATGCTTCAGTATGATTTGGAACAGTTGTTCTATTCGACACTTCAGGAAAATGGAATTCAGGCACATCAATTTTTATATGATAGAGAAAATGGATGTAACAGAGTTACGGCAATTGGTTCACTGGAGGAAATGGATGCATGGATTGAGGAAACTATGGGAGCTGTTTCCAGGATCATGCAGGACGTATCGAACTTAAGTGGGATCAGGGAACAAACGATTTATTATATACAGACACATCTTGATGAAGAACTGAATAGGATAAAAGTTGCTTCAGCATTGTATTTAAATCCGGATTACCTGGATAGACGATTTAAAAAGGAAATGGGGTGTTCAGTAAATCGCTATATTTTAAGGGAACAGGTGAATATGGCAAAAGGATTGCTGTTAAACCAAAAGATTTCCATATGTGAGATTGCATCCCGGTGCGGCTATGAAAATATGTCTAATTTTTCTGCAATGTTTAAAAGAGAAGTAGGAATTTCACCAAATGAATATCGAAAAAACGGTGGGATGGAAAGCCCTGATCTTTAAGGATCAGGGCTCAGACTGTAGACAAAGCTCCTTCCTGTGAGGGAGCTTTTCTTGTGTCATGACTG
>OHYI01000041.1_pt1 | contig 69071 bp, 54 predicted proteins | sample 1580231 | NCBI WGS metagenome assembly OHYI01 (sample SAMEA3882555, study PRJEB24775) | human gut metagenome | biome: human-associated habitat; feature: intestine environment; material: feces | place: Netherlands | collected 2009/2010
TAAAGTACGAGCGTGCCGCGTTTCTTATACCCTGCCAAGGGCTACGGGATTATTTCACTAACTTTCAATTTACAGCATTCCAAGCGCCGATAGCAACGCACCGATGATAATGCAGAAATCTGAGCAGTTGAATACGATCTTGCGGAACGCCTGCCATTTCACCGGAAAGCTCACATAATCCACCACATAACCTCTGCGAAGGCGGTCATAGGTATTGCTGAAGGCACCACCAAGCAACAGCGATAGTCCCAGTCGCAGCAAATTGTTGCCTCGATGTCCCAGACTCACGATAAAGACAACGGTCAATATCAGTGTAAACGCCAGTGAAACAACAGCCACCAGACGCCTTCTCTTCTGTCCGGCATTGAGCATCATGCCTTTGTTGTGATGCTTGCGGATCAGAAGTTTCCCCCTGCAGATCTCTCGTTCTTCCCGCTCGTCCACATGCGACTCTATATAATTTTTTAAGAAAAAATCTCCCCAGAAAATTCCTGCCAGTATCACAAGGCATACCACTGTCATATATTCCGCTCCTTTTTCACGCCGTCCGTATTTCCCCGTGCAATCCGCTCATTTGCGCTCTGCTTTCCGATTCTTTATCTTCAGAAACGCCAGAAGTGCCCCATACAATACTCCGGCCACAGGCCATACGACCCAGGTAATGTCCCAACGCATTGTCGGCAGGCTGATGGCCAGATAAAGCGCTGTCCAGACACACCAGTAAATTGCTGTCACATGCTCATACTTCCGGTTAACTGCCTTATTCTCCACAGTATAATCCCCCTCCTGAAGCAATTTCTGATAACCGCCCCAGATAATACCGGACCACACGAACAGCCATACAGCGATCGCCACTACAATGAGCAAAGCATCCGTAGCAAGGATTACCGCATAACCATTATTCCCGAAAAAAATAGATACTGCCAGCAACGGTACCACTCCCAGAATACACAATACAACACCCAGGGTTATGCAGATCCGGTAGGTTCCCGCAAATGTTTCTTTTGCTTTCTCCACGATTCCGGACACCCCATATTGCAATGTCAGCTTTTCTTTTTCCAGATATTCATATTTATTATACGGGATTCCGGTGAGAAGAAATACCGCTACCGCAACTACCACCATCAGTAACAGTACGATGAGACCGATTCCTCCTGCGACATTTTCTGTAACCGCTCCTCTTTTGGCACCTGCCATTCCCAACAACCACAACAATACAACAGGAGAGAGCACACATAAGGATACCGCCGGAGCAATCCGGGCAGCATATTTTTTCGTAGCTTCCAGAAACGTATTGGCTTCCTCCACCGTGATCACTTTGCCCTCTGTGATCTCCGGTGTCATTCCATCGGTGAATTCCGTCTCTTCCATTTCATCTTTTAATAGGTAATCCGTAGTAACTCCGAACAACTGGCTCATACTGACAATACGTTCCAGATCCGGGATTGAGGCTCCGCTCTCCCATTTGGATACAGACTGTCTGGAAATGTCCAGGCGTTCTGCCAGTTCCTCCTGGGACCACCCATATTTCTTACGCAACATTATTATTTTTTCTGACAGGATCATTTTCATTCTCTCCTTCTTTTATTAATGTTTTCTTGTGCACACATAGATCGTCGACATAGGAAAATCATAACAAAAGAGCCGGTTGACAACTACCAAGTGCCCTTGAAATTTTGTCAACCGGCAGTTGCGTTTCCGGATTTTTCTGAAATTTTCAGCAATATTACTGTACTTCACGGATCAGACAGTATTGCTTTAACGGGAAATTCTTCTCCATCACACCATATACCTTGAATCCAAATTTTTCATAAAATTCCACGTTTTTTGGATTATGAGTCTCCAGGGAGATCATCAGCTTGTGCTTCTGGGCATAGTCGATGGCTTCCTCCAGAAGCTCCGCTGCAATTCCGTGATGCTGCATGGTGGGATCCACTGCCAGATAAATGATGTGCAGCCGTTGGTTCTGATGCAGCTGATCCGTCCAGCTGGAATTCAGATAATCCTCACCCTTCATAAAATTCCGAAATGTCTTTAACGAAGGATCCTCCTTGATCAGATAGGAATCCGTCTGTAAAGCAGCCATGGCCTCTGTAAAATAGAACTGAAATACATTGTACGGCTCCGCTTCATCCGATACCACCAATACACTGTTCAGATCCGCGCTGTCTGCGAAGATCTCACAGGTCGCATAAAATTCATCCATGTCACATTTAAACAGCTCCGGCATCAGATTTTTACGGACTTCCGGATCCGGAATCAGCGTCTCGTACAACGGATCGTGTGCAAAGCACTGATTCAGCATTTTCTCCACTTTCGGAAGGTCTTCCTTCTGCACACGATATAACTTATCACTTTCCATAATTGTATTTACTGTTATCTCCTTATTATGATGATGTCAGTCCCCAGCTTTGTTGTCTGTGGATCGTTCCGTGCTCTGCTCTCGCCATCATTACAATTCGAATATCTCTGTCACAGATCTCTCCATTTGTTGCACGATATTCATCAGGCTGACCACAAGCTTGCTGCATGCATGCTCCAGGCTGGTAATTTCTTCCCGGTAGTCCATTTCCTTCATACCGGATCCTGTCAACATCTCCAGTTGTTTTTCTTTTTGTAGAAGCTGCTTGACCGTTCCATATAGATTTTCATGCTCCGGCAGCCTTCCGTAACCCCATTTCAGGCGATCCTTCGGCTGATGGAATACATAATCCGTAAAATGCCTATATACTTCTTCATCAAAATTAAAGGCATAGGCATTGTTGTCTACCTGATAAAGCTTACGAAGTGCGGAGGAAAGTCTCTGTTCCTTCAGATTTCTCACCGCTCCGCCCAGAAGTCTCAGATTTGCACTGCATATCTCATGAGGATACAACACATTTCCGTACCAGTCAATCCGCACAAAAGCGTCCTGCTCCTGTTGGAACCTTGCGAGCAGCTTCTGTTCCAGCGGTCTGATCTGCCGGAAAAGTTTCTCCGCCTCGTCGTATTTTCCATCTCTAAGCAACTGTTTGTAGTTACGGTTGTATTCCTCTACCGCTTCATATTCCTCCCGGCATCTTCTGAGTGCCCGGTCACTTAAAGTCTCCAGTTCCTCAATTTTTTCAAGCAAAACCCGTTTTTTCTCTCCCAACTGCCCCGCCACATCGGCGCGGTAGCAGATCTCCCGACACTGTTCCAAGCCCTTGCGAATCCGCTGCACCACCGGTGAAAACTGCAACGGTACCACTGCCGTTTCATCGAGTGCCAGGATCAACAGGGCAAACAGCTCATGATGCAGACGATATACCTGTTCATCATAAAACTCATCGTTATCAAACTGAGAATGGTAGTGGGTCTCCATAAAGCTTCCGCCGGTGAAATCATTTACCATGGACGGTACACCTGCGATCGCCATGGAAAAATCATCCGACCAGGTCTCGATCGGAGATGTCACTGCTGTCTCTTCCGGATAGGCTATCGTCAGATTCGGCAGATCCGCCAGATATTCCTCCAGAAAGCTGACGTATTCATAGCAGCTGCGGATCCTCGCTCTGGTACCATGCGCCAACGCAGGGAGTTCAAAGTTCAGGTCTGCGATCACCTTGCCCACCCATTCGGGATGTGCGGTGAATATCTGCTCATAAGCTCCCGTAGACCAGTCGAAATTAGAATCCACCACGCCCCATTCCTCGGATGCCATGGCACAGATCACAATGGTATTGTTCGGTTGAAAACCACTGTCCAGCAACGCCTTTGCAATACCAAACATCAGGGCGACCGCTGTATTGTCATCCTGGAATCCGTCAAAATAGGAATCATAGTGTGCAGACAAAAGCACCATGCGGTCAGGATGTTTTCCGGGAATCCTTCCCACAATATTATAAGTCGTGCAGTTTCTGGTCACCCTGGATTCCGCATCAAAGGTGACCGTTATTTCCTCCTGATCACGCAACAGCTCCAACAGGCCTGCCGCATCTTTTCTGGAAATGGAAAAAGCGGGAGCATCCTCCGGTCCGGCGATATCCTGTGCATTCAGAGCTTCATCGTCGATTTCGCCGTAGCCGCCGCTCTGCACTGCGATCAGGGCTGCGGCTCCCTTCAGATGTGCCTGGTATACCGGATAATTGATCCACCACTCATCTCTCTGGTTAATCTCCACCAGTACCAGTTTATCCCTGACGTCTTTTCCCTGATAGTCCGTCTCCGTTCCTTTTCCCAGATACATCATGGAAAATTCCTTAGGACCATCGGTGACAAAGGTTGTCTGATAGGCTCCCAATTCTGCTGACACGGTCTCCCCTGCCGCATTCGTGTAGCTTAACGCTGCCTTATGAAATTCCCAGCCGTCTACCGTCACAGCATCCTTTGTAACCTCAGACAGTCCGATTTTTTCCATTTCTGTCTTCAGCATCTCTCCGGTCTCAAATTCTGCCTTAGAACCCGCCGGGCGATACCCCAGTGTCGGATGTGACCGGTATTGTTCCATTCGTTTTGCCAGTTCATACGAATACGGTATATCCAGATTCTGTAACACCTTTTTCTGTAAAGTCACCCCGTTGTCATGCATATTCTGTCACTCCTGTTTCTATCCTGTCCGTTCTGTCACAGGAACCGTTACTTATTTTTTTACCATAGAATTCATATTTTCAGTAATTTTCTGCAGAATCTCTCTGTTTCTCTCTTCCGCTTCCAGTGTCTCACTGGCATGGGCAGACACTTCTTCCGTAGTCGCTGAGATTGTCTGAATGGAATCCACGATCTCCTGGTTGGCTGTTTTCAGAGCTTCTACTGTCTGAAGCATCTCACCCAGATTATCCACGATCGTATAGCTGCTGTCTTCAATTGCCGTGAAACTGTCCGCCGCGCGCATCGTTCCTTCCCTTTGGCTGCCAATACCGTCTATCATCTGACGGATGACCGTCACCACTTCTCCAATCGCTCCGGATACATTTTGGATCAACTCCGCGATGTTGCCGGTAGCATCCTTTGTCTGGGTGGCCATTCCCGAAATCTCCGTCGCTACTACGGAGAAACCGCGGCCGGCTTCACCGGCTCTGGCTGCTTCTATGCTGGCATTCAGCGCCAGAAGACTGGTCTGATTAGCTATTTTGCTGATGATTTCCACGATGGAATGCATCTCCTGCATATAATGATCCAGCGTTTCCAGCTTCTGTGCCGCCAGTTCACTGTTTCTTGCAGAATCCTCTGCCTGCTCCTTCAGACCTGTCATCTCTTCTTTTCCGGCATCCAACATTTCTATCGTATGTTCCATATTGCTTCCGATCGTCTCTGCCACTTCACCCACAGTATTTACTTTTTCCTGAATAGCCTCCGTCTGGGACGTCTGCTGCTGAATCGCCGCTGCAGACTCCCCGGAACCTGCAGACACCTCCTCCATGGCTGTTTTGGTACTGTCAAAAGCAGTTTCCAGTTTATTCAATTCCGCTGTGATATCAACTACTGAAGTCTCCATCCGGCTGCTCATTTCCATGACTTCACGTAAGGTTGCTTCCGCGCGGTCCTGCGCAGCTGTAATGCTCTCTATATTTTCATCGGTGTTCTTCTGGTTGGATATGGTAGCATAGATGGATGTAATGCACAGCAGAATCATTACCGAAATCTGTATAAATCCTGCGTCCTGCCCCAGATAGCCAAATCCCCCTTGTGTGGCTCCCAGGAGCACCACCAGGATATTCTCTACTACCGTCCCCACATTAATAAGTGCAAATGCCTTGACATCATGATAAGGCATGACTGCAAACATCATGGGAATTACAAATGCATACACCATGTTGCACTGTGCCGTAAAAAGCAGCACCGTATAAAACAACGCAAATCCGATCAGTGACAGATGTTTTATAGCTTTGGTTGCATGATCCCTCTTCCAACAAATAAATTCTGCAAGAACCGGTATGATCCCAAGAAGCAGTAACACTGCCAATACCGGAGCCGACACTGTGTGTTCAACAAATCCGATCACGCTAATGAAAAGCATACATGCATTGATCACACCATGTGCTATCATGGCCACCCGGTTACTTCGTTCCAACTCTTTCATTTGCATTCTCCTTCTCTCCCGTATGATATTATGCCAGGCTCAAAAAGTCTAAGCCCATATGAGCTTGCTTATAAGTGGGTGAAAGACCTTAAATTCATAACGTAATTCCTCACATCCCTTATATTGTAATTCATGATGGTATCCCCGTCAATAAAGCACACGAAAATGCAGTCCGGTTTTCTATGAAAAACGGACTGCATTTTCTGTCATTTATATGTTATCTCCCTGCCGGACAGCTTCCGGCCCCCTCTTTATACCTTGAAAACATCCAGTACCTTTTCCAGCTTATCCGCTAATGCCAACAGGTTCTCAGAAGAATTCATCAGTTCTGTCATGGTATCACTCATTCCATGAGCCGCCTGCATGGTACTGTCTGCGGATGCTGCATTCTGTTCGGAGATTGCCGACAATCCTTCCACTACATCACGGATCGCGCTTCCGGACTGTCCTAAGACATCCATCTTCTCCCGGATACCGCCGATATGCTGCAGGGAATTCTCCACACCATCCGCTACTGCCGCAGTCTTCACACCGGTCTCCTCCAGCTTGCTCTGCTGGTGATTCATGTTGGCTTCCACTTCACCCATGATCTCCACCATTCTGCCGGAAGACTCCATGATATTTTGGATGATCTGCTCGATCTCGGTTGCGGAGCGCTTAGACTGGTCAGCCAGCTTACTGATCTGCTCTGCTACCACTGCAAAGCCTCTTCCCGCTTCTCCGGCTCTGGCTGCTTCAATGCTGGCATTCAGTGACAGCAGATCTGTCTCGTCCGCAATATCCTGAATCATGGATACTGCCTTGGTGATATTCTGAATTGCTCCGTTCATATCCGTAATCTGTTCCGCTACCCGCAGGACAGATTCCTTGGTGCTCTCGTTGGAGCCGTTCAGTTCCTTCATGATCTCTTCGGAAGCTTTCTCCGCTTCTGCCATCCTGCCGGCATAATCCGTCAGAGATTTTACTTCCTCAGATATATATTCGATCTGCTCGCCGATACGCACTACATTTTCATTAGCATCCGTTGTCTCATTGGCCTGATTCCTTGCGCCGTCTGATATCTCGCCGACAGCATGGTATACATCATTCACAGATTCCTGGGTATCCTGTGCCATCTTGATCAGTTTGTTGGAAGATGCTGTCAGATCATCCGCGGAATCCTTGATCTCTGTTACGATCGAACGGAGAGTTTTTTGCAGTTTTACAGAAATACGATATACATCTCCAAGTTCATCCTTTTTACGGCACTGCTTTTCATCCGGTTCTGCATCCAGTTCTCCGTTCACGATCCTGCCTAGGAAATGCTTCGTCTTCTTCATGGTCTTCACCATGCTACGGGATAATACGCTTACCAGCGTTGCCGCCACAAGAACACATGCCACAGCAATCAGAATAATATCCTTCACCTGCATCGAGATTGTATCCTTGACATTCTGCATCGGCGTCGCCACTTCGATGGCACCGATCACAGAGCCATCAGAATTGATCAATGGCTGATAATATACATAATAATCTACCTCGGAAATGTTGCAGTCCGTCAGGAACAAAGCCTCCCCAGTCTGAATCTGTGCATAGACATCGTCTTCCAGCGCCGTACCGTTAATACGTCCTCCTTCCGGCTTGGTCAATGTCGTGATCAGACGCATATTTCCATACAGAAAAGACACCTGGAAGCCTGTCTTCTCCTGCAATCCATCGATCAACTGTGTCTCCCCGGAAATGGATGTGCCGCCCTTGCGCACCTTGCCTCCCTTATCTCTGGTGTAATCGCCTTCATACAGATTCGTGTAGGTTTCATCCACACTGACACCAACGATCTGCAGAGACTGCTCAATCTGTTTCTCAATTCCGGTCTCTAATGCTTTGGCCCCCACCGTAGCCACCAGTGCACATACAATGATCATCGGCAGAAGGCTTAACGCCAGTATCTTTTTCGAAATTGTGAAAAATGGCTTTTTGTTCCCTTTTACTTTCGTTTTCTTATTCTCTGTCTTCTTCATACTTACCACATCTGCCTTTCTGTAAAAGACTTTATCACATTCGGTCCGTCTCGAAAACGTTTAAGTATTTTCTCGGTAAATTCATTGTAACATTTTCCATATAGTAATACAATTCGACAAAATTACAAGTATTTTATTGTTAAATTTGGTCATTTTTCCTTAACGTTAAGTAAAAATATCTCTTTTGTTTACGAAACAGTTAAGTTTTCTGCTTCCAGACCGGCATACGCAGTATCTTTATCAATAGCGGAATGATCATAATAAACCACACAATAGGCTCCGCTGCGATGACACCCGGGTATCCGAACATGGGAACCAGCGTCGCCGCGATCACAATTTTCCCTATCATTTCCAGCGAGCTGGAGATCAGCGGTACGATCCGTTCTCCCAGTCCCTGCATGGAGTTTCTCACAATACAGATTACCGCTGTCACATAATAGAACAGTGTATCTACCTTCAGATATAATGTGGCATTGTAGATCACTTCCGGAGTTTTGCTGCCGGTGACCAGCCATACCAGCCAGTCACCGATGGTATAAGCAGTCACAATATTAAGCGTACACCAGATGCAGGTATAACCGGTTGCCAACAGGATTCCTCTGCGGATCCGTTCGATTTTTCCGGCTCCCAGATTTTGTCCGCAATAGGTCGCCATTGTCTGACCGAAGACGCTGAACATGATCATGAAGATCTCGGAGATCTTGCGGGCTGCCGTATGGGCAATGATAATATTCTGTCCCAGCTTATTGATGGAGGTCTGCAATGTCAATGTACCGATATTGACCAGCGAGCTCATGAATCCCATGGAAAGACCGGAGCTTAACATATTGCGGAGCATTCCGGCATCCTGCAGCTTCATATCATCCACACGTATCCGCAGAATTTCATACTTTTTCCACAGATAGACCGCACACACCACCACAGCGATCAGCTGCGACAGCACAGTAGCAACTGCGGCACCCAGCACTCCCATATGCAGCACCACGATCAGAAGCAGATCTCCTCCGATATTCAGCACCACCGACACTGCCAGCACGATCAGCGGGGTCACGGTATCTCCGATTGCTCTTAAGGTCGCCGATAATACATCATATAATAAAGTAACAACAAGTCCCGCTATGATCACGGACACATACTGTGTTGCTGTGTGCAACAGATTTTCCGGCACATTCAGGAATCTGAGGATCGGCTGTAAAAATACAAGTCCTCCAAATGTCAGTACCACCGCTGCCAATAGACCAAGCACCAGAGAATTGCCTAAGGATCGGCGCAATCTGTCCATATCCTTCGCTCCGAAGCACTGTGCCGAAATAATAGCAAAGCCATTGCACATTCCCATTAGGAATTGTACGATCAGGTTGCTCAGCGTCGTCGTGGCCCCCACTGCCGCCAGGGCATTATCTCCCAGAAAAGTACCTACGATGCGGGTATCTGCCAGGCTGTAAGTAAGTTGCAATAAATTGGCCAAAAAAATAGGAAGGGCAAACGTCAGTATCAAAACTGACGGTCTGCCCTTTGTAAGATCTTTCATATAGTTCCTCACTTCTATACTTCCGGAAAAAATATGGATTTTCCCCGTGTGATAGGGCTACAGAACTTTTTTAAAACTTTTTCTTGGCATTGTCAAGGTATTTCTTGGTCTCAGCCACCACAACACCATTTAATGCCAGCAGTGCGATCAGGTTCGGGATCGCCATCAGACCGTTGAAGATATCTGCGATGGTCCATACTGCCTTAACAGTCATGTAGGGTCCGATGAATACGCAGGCAATGTAGATCCAACGGTATACTTTGATCGCCTTCGGCTTCTGACCGATCAGGTATTCCAGGCATCTCTCACTGTAGTAATCCCAACCGAGGATCGTGGTAAATGCAAAGAATACCAGGCATACCATCAGGATAAAGGATGCAATAGAGCTGTTAAAAGGCAGCCCCTGCTGGAAAGCTCTGGTGGTAACATCCACGCCGTCCAGACCTACGTTCCAGGAATCGGTAATTACGATCGTAAGACCGGTCATGGTACAAATGATCAGAGTATCAATGATGGTACCCATCATGGAGATCAGACCCTGTTTGGCAGGAGAGTCGTTCTGCGCTGCAGCCGCTGCAATCGGTGCACTACCGATACCGGCTTCGTTGGAGAAAATACCTCTCGCAATACCCTTCTGCATTGCCATGATAACCGCTCCCAAAGCACCGCCGGCTACGGCACGCATACCAAACGCACTCTGTACAATGGTTACGATAGCTGCCGGAATGGCAGTTACATTAAAGATCAATACTAACAGACAGGCTACTACATAAGTCACTGCCATAAAAGGAACGATGACCTGTGCCACGGTGGAGATACGCTTTAATCCACCGATAACAACCAGTGCCACGCAGATGGTCAAAAGGATTCCGGAGATCACCACGCTCCAGGAATAGTCCATGCCGAAGAGCTGTACGGTATGTGCATTATTTGCATCGAAGAAATTATGTACCGCACTGGTGATACCGTTGATCTGGGTAAAGGTTCCGATACCGAACAATCCTACGCATACACCCATAAAAGCGAAGATCTTCGCCAGCCATTTCCAGCTCTTGCCCATACCGTTTTCGATATAGTAGAAGGGGCCGCCGATAATGTGTCCATCCTCTGCTACCACACGATATTTCACCGCCAGCAGGCACTCGGAATACTTTGTAGCCGTACCTACCAGCGCAGCGATCCACATCCAGAACAAAGCTCCGGGACCGCCTGCTACAATAGCCGTTGCCACACCAACGATATTACCGGTTCCGATGGTAGCGGACAATGCCGTACACAGTGCCGCGAAACTGGATACTTCGCCGTCTTCGCCCGACTTTTCATTGGCAATTAAATGTTTGATTGCATGGGGAAGCTTCGTGATCTGCAAAAAACGAAGTCTGGCTGTGAGAAAAAGGCCCGTAGCCAGAATGAGGACGATCAGGGGGATGCCCCAGACGAAATCATCCACTGTGGTCAGAAAGTTACTAATCATGTCTAACATATTCCCTCTCCTTCCGTCACCTCTTGTGACGTCCTATCGTAGATTGATTTCTTCCGAAGAGAATGGGAATAAGCATATAGATGCTCTGTCCTTTTGCCTGAGAGATTGGCAGCTTTACTGCCGTACACCTTCGGCGCCTTCTATACGGAAATATGAAAATTGCTTTCCGTGGAAGGACTCTCCAGAGTAAATCTTTACCGCGCTAAAGCGGCAACAAAATCACAATAGCATACTTTTTCACCCATTGCAACGTTTTTTTATCTTTGACATTGATCTGCCCAACACAGACATTGACTTTTATGGTACCTGATTACTATAATATAATTCATATGAATACTAACACGAACAATCACAAAACTTCATATTCCATTACACGTGGACTGTTTTTCCTGATCATGTGTTCTGTGATTTTTACGGTACTGTACTACAGTCTGCCCAGGCAGAACCGTGAGCCGGCAATATCGGATTATATTGACTTTTCAGAAGGCTGGACCACCTCCGATGGAAGCCCCGTTGATTTTTCCCATATCAGCGGCACCTGCACAGTGACCAAGAAGCTTCCTGCGCTGACTCACGACATGGCACTTTTCTTTTTTTATAAAAGTTCCAATGTCACGATCCTGATAGACGACCGGCAGATCTATGAGGCCATACGACCGGAGGGAGTTTTCTTCGGCAAGACGCCGGGAGCCTCTTATGTCTCTCTGCCCATCTACCGGGAAGATTCCGGGCGCACGCTCACCCTAGTGATCGATAATCCTTACGGAGACGGCAGTGGCAAGATCAATCATATGTACCTGGGACGTAGTGAAGATATCCTGATAAGCCGCATCCGCGACAAGGCACCCGGATTCGGCATCAGCTTCCTGATCGCCCATCTTGGTCTGGCATTTATCCTGTTTTATCTGCCATTACACAAGAAGCACATCATCGGCAGTGAGATGCTTTATCTGGGATTATTTGCTCTGAATACTGGTATCTTTATGTTGGCAGATAACCGTATGCTGCAGCTGATCCTGCGTAACAGCCATATTTATCATACAATTGCGGAACTTTTTATGATGCTGATCACCATTCCACTGTTTCTGTACCTTGGCAAAATGTATACAGAGTACTCCCCTGTGATGGTACAGACAGTATGCCTGATCAGTGTCATGGATTTCAGTATACGTTTCTGCCTGAATCTGACCGGTCTCAAGGACTTCCATGAAAGTCTTCGTCTGACCCATATTACTTTTGGCATTCTGATCGCACTTGTTATCTATGCCATCGGCAAGGGGTTTTATCAGAATCAAAGGCAGCATCTGAAGCACAATCTATATCATAACCTTGGAATTCTGTGTCTGTGCTTTGGCGTTCTACTGGATATCCTGCTGCTATGGTTCGGCAGTGCTCCCGAGACCAGCTTCTTCACACGGATCGGTGTGCTTATGTTCCTGATCATGGAAGCAGTCCAGGTTACCCTGCGCCTCATGACCAACTATCAGGAAGGTGTTCGCATGCAGCTGCTCAGCCGCCTGGCTTATCGCGACGGTCTGACCGACCTGCTGAACCGTACTTCCTATATGGAAGAATTGAAAAGACTGGACGCATCCCATAATTTTCATGTGTTGCTGGCACTGTACGATGTGAATAGCCTCAAATATGTGAACGACACCTACGGTCACCAAAGCGGTGATGAAATGATCCGCCGGGTAGCGGATACTCTGTCGGCACATCTTGGTTCCTTAGGAAAATGTTACCGGATCGGCGGAGATGAGTTCGTATTCCTGTCGACCGTATCCGATTCCGAAAAAGAATTTCTCAAGCTGCAAAGAGATTTCGAAGCGTCTCTGGGAACTCTGAAGCTTCCTGACGGTTCCGAGCATCCCATTACTGTAGCCATGGGATATTCCGTACTGACCCATAATATGCCTCGTTCCATGGACGATATGGTCCGGGAGGCCGATGCCAAAATGTATGAGGCGAAACGACGAATGAAAACAGAAAATTGATCATAGGATTTGCAGCGTTTTTGCTGACAATCTTATGAATAGCGTGGCTCATTGCAGAGAACTGCCAACAAATGTGGAGTGCCCTTTGCGAAACATTTATGAATTGGGGACATGGCTCGTAACGTAGGGTTGCCATAGCCCCCACGCAGAAAGGACTGCCCCCCGGACTCGGATGCTAGCTACAACTGTGGATTTTCTAAAGGAAAGTGGTCAAGTGTTTCTCATCATGACGGGGCCGCCTTTACGCTGCCATCCATGTCGCTTACCGGCTAACGCGAACATCGTGTTCGCGTTGCCCCTGCGGCTTAACCACTTTCTAAGAAAATCTCACAGTCTCCGCCGCATCTACGCCCGGGGAGCAGTCCTTTTCTGCTGGAAACCTTCCGCCTCAGCGTGGACACAGGTGATAGGAACAAGCTTCTCTGTATCCTTAAACCAAGGTATGGGGCGTTACGCACAATATTTGATAATTAAGCCCCGCTATCGTAAGACTGCCGGGGCTTAATTGACTAAATTTAATGATTACGCCCCGCGTATCGTAAACTATCGGGGCTTAATTGACTAAATTTGATGATTACGCCCCGCTATCGTAAGACTGCCGGGGCTTAATTGACTAAATTTGATGATTATGCCCCGCGTATCGTAATACTATCGGGGCTTAATTGACTAAATTTAATGATTACGCCCCGCGTATCGTAAACTGCCGGGGCTTAATTGACTAAATTTAATGATTACGCCCCGCGTATCGAATAAGACAGCGATTTGTGCAAGCGCCCATCGCTGTCCTCACTATGCCTATGCGCGGCTCATTGCCCGCGTAACTCTCCATCAACTACGCTTGGCAGCATGTTCCAAATAGAGAAAAAAAGCCACATTCAGAACAATGCCCACTGCAGTAGAGATGGGGGCTGCGAGGCCGATATTGGTGAGACTTGCGTCCGGTTGGATACTCATATAGTAAGCGAAAGGAAGTCGGACGAGAAGTGTCTGGATCAGTCCCTGAAGCATGACCCACACGGTCTTGCCATTACCGTTAAAATATCCCATCATGCTGAACAGCACAGCAGTCAATAGTGTCTCCGGTGCGAAACCTTTCAGATACTCATACCCTCTCTGCACCACTGCCGCATCCGCGGAGAAGATACCTGCCAGCAGATCCCCCCGGAAGAACACCAGTGAAAAGGCAAAGCATCCCACCAAAAGTCCGATGCCGATACCGGTGAACATGGTCTTCTTCGCCCGCTTCTGTTCTCCGGCACCTACATTCTGTGACACGAAAGAAGAAGTGGACTGCATCAGTGCACTGGGGATCAGCATGGCAAAGTTAACGATTTTGCATGCCACGCCGTAGCCAGAGGAAGCTTCCAGTCCCAGGCGGTTGACAAAGGCACACAGTGCCAGGAAAGAGCCTTGCGTCAGACACTCCTGCAAAGCTAACGGCAGACCAATCTGCAGGAATTTACCGCACTGGGGATTCCAACGGAAATCGTATCCGGTAATGGTAAAGGGCAGTCCCTTTTTCACAAGGCGTACAATTGCAAACACTACGCTCAATGCCTGTGCAAAAACAGTAGCCAGCGCTGCTCCCATGGCATCCATGCCCAGTCCTGCCACCAGCACCAGATCACCCACGACATTGACAATGCACGCCACGAATACAAACAGCAGCGGGGAATTGCTGTCACCCAGTCCACGGAAAATGGCTGACAATACATTATATGCCACAATAAAAAAGATTCCGGCACCGCAGATCCGGATGTAGGCAGCGGTCAGCCCTACCGCCTCTTCCGGTGCCTGCATGAGAACCGCAATAGGACGGGCAAAGCCCACCATAATTACAAACAGCACCAGCGAGATCGCTGCAAATACAACGGTTCCGCCGCAGATGATACTGCCGATCTGCTCCTCCTTCTTCTCTCCCAGATACCGTGCGATCAGCACGGTGATACCCATTGCCAGCTGAGTCACCACGAAAGTTACCAGATTCAGCACCTGACTACCGGTAGAGACTCCGGACAATCCCGAAGTGGAGCCGAACCGTCCCACTACCAGCAGGTCTACCGCACCGTAGGCCGCCTGTAAGATCAGTGCTCCCAAAATGGGAACCATGAAGCGAAGCAACTTTTTCAAAATGCTTCCTTGTGTAAAATCCATCATGTCATTTTCTTTATTTTTCAAACTTCTCTCTCCTCTCGCACATCACCTGATAAAAGGTCTCTATGGTCTGTATCATCACTTTCGCATCTGCTTCGGAAATGCTCTCCAGATACGGTGCCAGACCGGCAAAATAATTCTCATTATATTTTTCCGACAGTTTTCGTCCCTCTTCTGTCAGAGAAATATAGGTGATCCTGCCGTCTTCCGCCGCATTGGCTTTCCGCAGATACCCCTTTTCTTCCATTTCTTTTACTGTCCGTGTCACGCCGGGACGGGGGATATTCAGATAGTCACTGATATCTGAAATCTTCACAGCAACCCCCTGCCTCTCCATGATCTGGATCACATCCAGGAAATGAATATAAGAAGGTGTCACGCCTGAGGGCAGCGCCGGAAGCATCTCCCGGATTCTTTTTGCCTGATAACAGGCATCCAACATTCGTTTTATCGTCTGAATCGTCATTTTTTTCCTCTCGGATATCTTTTTATCCCATATTTTGTCTTTATAGTTACCTTTGATAATTATCTTTGGTAATTATATGGAGCCAATTTCAATTTGTCAATGAGATATTTTCATAAACACAAAAACAGCAGACTCTTTTGGAGAATCTGCTGTTTTCCTTTCTCTTCATTCAGATCATGAAGTTTCCACCTGGATGATTGTTTACGCATCCGATCTGGCATAGGCATTTTTCATCTGTCCGCTAAGTTCGTACAGTACCTTGTCTAGCGTGTCGGCTGCTGCCTCCCGCAGCATTTGGGCCGTCTTTTCGTTGGCTTCTTCCTGCAATTTCTTACATTTGTCCTCATCGTTCTCCTGCGCCAGCAATGTATCGTAACGGTTCAGGATCTCGTGGCTTTTCGCTGCCACCTTTTCCTGATAACGTTCGATATGGAACACGGATTTGCTATAAGAAGCATCTGCCATGGCTGCGATCATACGGCTCATCCAGTAGAAGTTCTCCGTGGAGACTTTTCCGGTGGTCGCTGACAGGTACTCAGGTGTCCTATCGATGCCGGTATAAAAAGGTGCCAGTACATTAAAGGCATTAGAGGCCAGCGCCAGCCACTGAACCGGCTCTCCCTCCGGACGCATCTGGATCAGGGTCATGACGTCATTGCGGTTGATGCCGATGGAACGATAGGCTCCCCGCATGGACTTATCTCCATAAGCCGCATAAGGATCGTAGGGCGTTCCCTGATAATGGGAAGACAGCACATATTTCACATCTTCCACCGTGATTTTCTTCTCCGGCACCATGCACCAGGGCAGATCATCGGAAAACGGTGTGTACTCTGCATTCGGGCCATCCCAGACCTTTGTACGGGGATTCAGGGTCCGCAGCATATACCAGGCTCTTGCGGTATTGTATACATGGTCGGAATCGTCATGGCTTCCAAAGGCATCTCTGGCGGAAAAACTGCCGTCCTGTGACAGATCCAGGTGGTTCTTTTCAATAAATTCTTTCAGATCCGCGGAACACATATGCTCCTTTTGCTCCGTCAGCGCATCTTCCAGATCAAAGGCATCGATTCCGAACTGGTTCGGCATCACCACATAACTGTCATCGGGCACACGGCGTGCCATCCAGTGATGGCCGCCGATGGTCTCCAGCCACCAGATCTCGTTTTTATCGGAAAAAGCAATACCGTTCATCTCGTAGGTACCGTATTTCTCCAACAGGCTTCCCAGACGTGTGATACCCTCTCTGGCACTGTGAATGTAAGGAAGCACCAGAGACACAATGTCCTCCTCGCCGATGCCGCCGGAGATTTCTTCCACACCATCCTTCGCCGGAACATATTCCACCAGTGGATCCGCTCCCAGAACTCTGGCATTGGAAGTGATGGTCTCTGTGGCCGTCATGCCCACACCTGCCGCATTGACACCGTGCGCTGCCCAGATACCCTCTCCGTTCAGTGCATTGGGGACTGCGGTATAACGCATGGGATCCTCCGGCAGATCGATCTCCACATGGGAAAGCACGGATTTGTATTTTTTCGGCTGTTCTTCCGGATGCACCACAACGAATTTCTTCGGTGTGAACTGCCCCGAAGGAGAATCGTCATTCCGGGCGATCATGGTGGAACCGTCATAAGATGCCTTTTTTCCTACTAATATGGTTGTACATGGCATAATCATTACCTCCTGATACTGTGTTTCAAAATTTTCTTCTCCGGCACCGGAAATCTGTGTTCCAGTCCTGGCACTTATGCCAGCTTCTGTCCGTTAATGACTACATTTTGCATTGTCTCCGGCCTGCCCTGTAAAGGCTCGATCTTTGTGAACTGTCTGCAGCCGGTGACTTCAATATTCTCCATCTGCAGATTTCTGAAATACGGGATGTCGTCCTCATTTTCCATGGCAATGGTCTCTTCCCGGTTCAGGGAATTGAGCACATAGGACATGGTCAGGATCACTGCCTCGCCCTTGATCTCGCTCATATGGATATTGCGGAGAGTGATATTTTCCACCATGCCGCCGCGGCCCAGCGCACTCTTCATGCGGACACCCACATCGGTTCCCACGAAAGTACAGTTCTCCACCAGAATATCCTTTACTCCGCGGGACATCTCACTGCCGATGACGAAGCCGCCATGGCCTTCGTTCACCAGACAGTCATGGATGTAAACATTGCTGCAGGGCCCCTGAATCTTGCGGGCAATGGCATTTTTGCCGGACTTCATGCAGATGGCATCATCGCCGGTCTCAAAAACACTGTGATGAATATGCACATTAGTGCAGGACTCCACATCAATGCCGTCACCGTTCTGGGCATAATAAGGATTGCGGACCTGTATATGCTCCACCGTAAGGTTCTCGCAGAAATAGGGGTGGATATTCCATGCCGGAGAGTTCATGAACGTTACGCCTTGCAGAAGCACATTTTTGCAATGGCGCAGACTGATCATCACCGGGCGGTAAAAATCGTAATAGGGTGCCGCGGCGGCCAGTGCTTCCTCGGTGTTTCCCTGAATGTTGTGGTGATTTCCTTTTAAAATCGACTCTGTGGGCATCCAGATCGCTGTTTCTTTCGTCTCTAACACATAAGGACTGATGGTAAACAACGCATCCCACTGTTTTTCCGTCATCTTAAACTTCTTGATCGGACGCCATTTATCACCGCTGCCGTCAATGATGCCTTCTCCGGTAATGGCGATGTTTTCTGCATTTTCCGCGGTAACGGGAGATACGGTGCGAATGCAGTCCTGACCTTCATAGCTGGTGATCCGCAGCGGATAGTCCTCTTTGGACTTGATGAATTTTAACATAGCCTGACTGTCCAGATGAAGATTGACACCGCTTAACAGCCGGAGCGGAGCCACCGCCCAGATGCCTGCGGGAACTTTTACCGTACCGCCCCCCTGCTCCGACACTTCGCAGATCGCGCGGTTAATGGCCTCCGCATTGTGTCTGCCGGTCTCGATCTGCAAATCGCCACTCTTCGCGCCGTATCCTGCTATGGACACCTCCCGGTCCGGGAACTGGGGAAGTTCTACTTTATAATTCTGATTATACATGGTTATTGTTTTCTCCTTTGAATATTTTCATGGATACTTTCACATTTTTCTATGTTTCTGATTCTAGCGTGTTCCGTTTCGGACTTCCACCCGGTTTTTGCGTTTTTCCGAAGGGTTCTACTGCTTATTTGTGCCCTTCCGCGCAGATCCAGTCCTCGCCGTCTTTTAAGTGAATCCGTACCTCTTCAAATCCTGCATTTTCCAGCAGTTCCCGGAATTCTTCCGGTGTGGGATTAAACAGATGGAATCTTTGAATGTTTTCCCGCACCTGTTCCGGCAGATCCTCCTTCTGGTAAATGTCGGCCACCAGTAAAAAGGTTCCCTGCTCCTTCAATACCCGGTAGACTTCTTTCAGATTCTCCGCGGGATCCGGCCAGAAATAAAAGCTTTCCACCGTAATGATCTTGTCAAAAGCATTGTCCGCAAAGGGCAGTTTTTCCACTGAGGCTTCCACGAGATCCATTTTTCCCTGCTGCAGTGCTTCTGCATTGGTTTTCCCGGAAAGCTCCAGTGAAGTGGCGGAATAATCCACTCCGGTCAGATGTCCGTCACGCACCTCTTCACTCATGCGTTTCAGAGTTGCTCCTCCACCGCAGCCGATGTCCAGAATCCGGTCATTCTCCCGGATCTTCCAGTGTTCCAGCGCCCAGCCGGTCACTGCGTAGTGGCTTTCGTTCATGCGGCGCAGCATCTTCTCCCCATCCTCCCCGACCGGTTTCCCGGGGTTGCCGGAGATGGTGATCTCCTGCTGGGTGCGTTCGTTGGTGGTTAGGTTTATGGTATTATTTTCTGTTTTTTCAGTCATGATCTTTATTCCTTCTTCCAGCCGCTTTCTTTTTGGATCTTTGCGGTTTTCTTTGCAATTTTTACTATCTCTATTATAATAGTAACTGTTTATAATCATGTAAAGGGCAATCCCGTTATTGAGAATATCTCTGAATAAGGGATTTGGCAAAACACCCGATACAAAGTACAATCTGCGAAAGCATACGCCGAAAATGCAGTGGAACGCTTGCAGGTTACGGAAAGGCATACATTTTTTATGAAATATTATCTTGCCCCCATGGAGGGACTGACCACTTATAATTTCCGCACTAACTGGAACCGCTGTTACGGCGGCATGGACAAATATTTTACCCCTTTTATCTCCAATCGGCACATGAACAGCAGAGAACGCAACGATGTGCTTCCGGAACATAATGTGGGCATGTACACCGTACCGCAGATCCTGACCAATAAGGCGGAGGAATTTCTGTCGCTGGCAGAGCAGCTGGCCGGATATGGCTACCACGAGGTCAATCTGAATCTGGGCTGTCCTTCCGGGACGGTGGTGGCAAGAAACCGTGGTGCCGGCTTCTTAGGCACGCCCCGGGAACTGGAGGATTTTCTGGACGAGGTCTTCGAAAAATGTCCACTGGAAATCTCCATCAAGACCCGCATCGGCATGGACTACATGGATGAATGGGCTCCACTGCTTAAAATATATCAAAAATTCCCCATGAAGGAACTGATCATTCACCCCAGACTGCAAAAGGAAGGTTACAAGGGGACACCCCATCTGGAAGCTTTCGCAGAGGCGGTGGAAGCCCTGCAATGTCCGCTGTGCTATAACGGGGATATTACCTCTCCGGAGTCGCTAACGCAGATTCTTACGAAGCTTCCCAGTATCGATACGGTCATGATCGGCCGGGGAATTTTGCAGAATCCGGGATTATTGCAGGAATTGAAGGCTGCCTCCACGGAGAGTGTTGCGCTGCCGTCTTGTGAAGAGCGTCTGGCTGTCCTGAAGGAATTCCACACTTCCCTCCTGACCGGTTATCAGGAGATCATGTCCGGCGATACCAATACGCTCTATAAGATGAAGGATCTCTGGACTTTCTTAAGCCACAGCTTCGAATCTCCGGACAAATACGTAAAAAAGATCCGCAAAGCCACAGATGCCAGCGACTATAAGCTGGCCGTCAATGCGTTATTCCGGGAGTGCGCATTGAAGTCGGAGAATTCTTGATCCTGACATCATCCCATACCTTTATTCCCCGGTGTCGAACTGTTCTCCTTCGTTGGCGTCTTCCATGACGACCTCCGGCTCCGAGATGCCTGCATTTTCCACATAGCTGAAATGAATGACCGCCTGTGGCCAGTTGAAGCTGATCCGGGCGGTCTTCTGCCGCTCCTCGCCTGCCTTGCGGATCAGTTCCAACAGTTCCTGCAAGACTTCTCTGGTCAGATAGCCTCCCCGCCACTGGAACGTCATGGCCCGGCCTTTTTTCGCCATCTGCTGTGCTCTTTTATATACTTCTTCCGTTTTCGTAAAGGAAAGTTTTTTCTCCTTGTAATAAAAATGATCGTTGTCCGGACAGCCGGGTGCCGGGGCGATCAACGGTTCATGATCCCGGAACACTGCTTTATCTCCCAGATTGAAATAGTCGTAGCGGATCTCTCCGGGTGCTTCCGCATTGCCCTGATGTTTTCCCAATGTATTGTCAAATGTGGCATCCAGATGGTAATACTGCCCGCCGATCCGCACAATATTCCAGGTGTGACGGTACTTGATCCCTTTCTCCGGATTGTTGCCGCAGATAGCGATTACACACCACACACCCAGCGTATCACAAAGAACCTTCACCGATTTGGCAATGCCCTCGCAGACACCCACGCCCTGTCCCAGCGGTCCGATAATCTCATGGGAATAGGGCTTTTTCAACTTATCGTAGGTGATATTTTCGCAGATAAAGTCGTGAATGTACTTCTCTTTTTCCCACTCTGTGAACTTTGCGGCAGGTCTTGCCAGCTTTTCCACCCGGGACTGCATGGCTTTCTGATGTTCTCTGATCTTATTTTTCTCAAACAGATACTCCGGCACGAAGATGATATTGGGGGAGTCCTGATAATATCTATACCGATAACTCACTACCCAGAAGATCTCCGGATGATCCAGCCGCAGTCGGAAAAATACGTCATACAATTCTTCCGCCGGGATCCGCGGCAGCTGGATCTCGTCTGCCAGCGCCAGCACTCCCTGCTGCATAGCGTGATAGGCGGCCTGTTGGGGCTTGTTCATTTTCTGGTAGTAATATGCTTCCATAGTAGTTTCCTATTCTATTGTTTTCATCTGTCTTATTTTTACATTTTAACAGAAGGTTTTTCTTTTGGGTGGGTGTTTTTGATATTTTTTTGATATTTTTTGAAACTTTTGCAGCAGATGCATAGTCTAACCATCAGAGACCTGTAAGATATGGTTTTATTTAAGAGAGGAGTTTTACTTATGAAAAACAAAATGATCTGTGCACTTTTAACTACTGTGATGGTATTGTCTTTTGCTGCCTGTGGCAGTCAGGGAAATGCAGCAGCTTCGGCAGAAAGTACGGTGACTTCCGAAAGCGGTGCGGAGGCTTCTACTGCTGAAAGTTCTGCTGCTGAAGCTAGTGCTGAGACAACTACAGAAGTTTCTGCTGATGCGGCCAATGGTACTTCATATGAAGACAACTTTGCAGTTTCCACAGAGGATGCTGCCGCTTTCGCTAAAAAGATCCAGGATGCCGTAGCCGCTGAAGACCTGAATGCTCTCGCTGATCTGGTCAATTATCCGGTCTATGTTGCTCTGGGCGATGGCAGTGTGATCGAAACCAGGGAAGATCTGATTGCCTTAGGTGCAGACAAAATCTTCACCCCTGAGCTGAAAGACTCTATGGCTAATGCTGACCTGTCCGAATTAAGCCCCAGTATGGCAGGCTTCACCCTCTACAGCACCGGCGACGGCCCCAACATCACCTTCAATGTCCAGAACGGAGTACTCGGCATCAGCGGTATCAATTACTAATCATTCTCGTACAAATCGGGGGAGCCTTTCATCAGGCTCCCCTTACTCGTGTCGAAACAACCGTTGTCAACGGTACCATAGTGATATCTATGTTCCCGTCTGTCTTACGCGTGATCAGCGTGGCTCCCCGCTGGATATATTGCTTCGCGATGCCGGAATATCCCAGATAATCAATGGACATTCCGTAAGTCATGCGGATACCTTTATAGGTCAGTGACAACGTATTCAGATGATCGTGTCCACAGAAAATCCATTTCAGCCAGCCGTTATCCACCGCTTTTTCAAAAAAATGTGGCGGTTGATTCGATATTCCGAAGTACTCGTCCTTTTCTCCGATACTGCCGTGTTCATAAATCACGCTGTGATCGCCCAATTTCATTTTCTCATAAGCTTCCTTAAATTCTGCGGGCGGCATGTGGAAAAATGCCATGGCAGGCACTTTTCTCTCGTTCAGTTTTTCCATGCACCAGTCCGTCTGGTCCTCATGAATGCAGTCGAAACCGCTGAAAAACCAGCCGTCGCCGTACATATTGGAATCCAGCATGATCAGCGGAAGTAACGTTTTTCCTTTGTCATCTATGAGATTTAACACAAAATTTCCCACACCAGTAATGGGATTCTGAGGACTGTGCTCATATCTTCCTTTGGTAAAAACGGCATATTTTCCCGTAGTGAAAATCTCCGCCAGCTGTTCCTTATTGCAGGTGGAGCCCATTTCACAGTCATGGTTACCAAAGACCAGAGTATAGGGAATCTGAAAACCATCCAGAAATGCCAGCAGTTTTTCTGCCTGCTTTCGGTTGTTCATGGTACCGCTTTTCGGGAAAAACGGGAAAACAGAATCTCCGGTCAGGACCATCAGATCCGGTTCCGTCCGGTGGATCAGCTCCGCCACCGCTTCCAGAGCCAGTTTGTCCTTTTTCCCGGAAAACATGCCGAAACCAAGGTGCAGATCCGTCAGCTGCAATATTTTATAATCTCTGTCCATCGGGATGCAAAGGGAAAAAGTCTCTTCGTCCCGGATCTGAAAGTTTTTGGAAGTATACATAAGAATCTCTTTTCTTTTTGGGGATTAACTCAACGGGATCAATGCTCCTATTGCAGAAAGTACTGTTGAAATCACCATCAGCACCTGAAAAGGCACCGTGCCGATCACACCGCAGATAGGACTGCTGCCTGCCTTTTTTCTGGATTTTCCGTACGTCAACACCAGCATGATGCTCACCAGTACCACAACGCCACTCATGATCCGGGTCAGAACAATAAAGCTGTTCACGCCAAACACCGCAAACAGGATGCAGGGAACTGTGGCGATCAGCCAGCTGATGCGGTTGCCGCTGCCGATCTGCTCATGAACCACATCGCGGAGGGCGAGAGTATTGCTCCAGAACGTTGTAAGTAAAGCAAACAGGGAAAATACACCTGCCAGGATCATCGCCCAGGTACCGATACTCTCTCCCAACTGCATGTATGCCAGTTCTTTTTCCAGCGCTCCCTTGGTTCCCAGGAGAACCGTACCCGTCACGATCAGAACAAACACTGAGGAAAGCCCAAAACCGATGAAGATGGAGCGGCGGATCTGTTTCGCGTTGCCATCCAGACCTTTCACCACCTGGATCACTGCCTGATTGGCGGAAGTTGCGAATACCACCATGCTGTACAGCGCCAGCAGATTATTCCAGTGGAACTGTGCCCGTTGCAAAGAATTCAGCGGATGCAGAAAAGTTCCTACCGTCATCACTGCCACAATTCCCATGAGGACAATGACTGCGTACTTCTGTGCGATGCCTACGGCTTTCATGCCGATAAACACCACGACTCCGGCGATCACATAGTACAAAATCTGCGCCGCCACGAAGGGCATCCCGAACCAGTTCACAAATATCTGGGCGCCACCGTTGATATTACCGCTGACACCAATCATGATGGCCAGCCCGTAGACAATAAATACGCCCCAGCTGAAGATCTGTTTCATTGTGCCGTGGAACAGCTCTCCTTCGAAACTTTTTACCAGCTGGACGCCACCGTTGTTATAGGACAACTCGGCAATGATCAGGTGCAGAATCACGTTCACACAATATGCAATCAATACCATCCACACGACATCCAGCATACTGTTCTTCGTGGCAAGATACGGAACGGCAATGATGCCCGTGCCGATGCTGTTGCCGACGATCATGCTGATGGCTTCAAAAGTCGTGAGATGGGCTTCGGATTGGATAGGTTGGGACATAGGGAGGCCTCCTTGGTAAAAATGACTATAATAATATCTATGAGTGGAATATGTAACATCTCATATTTTCACTAATAACTACCACATAAATGTATTGAATATTGCCAATTATTCTTTCTGCTTAACTCATTTTTTAACCAATTTCTCAATATCATTAACAAAGAAGGCTAACATATCGCCTTTTTTCATCCGTTTCTTCAACCCAACATCTCTGCGCATTTCATACATAATGTCTTCTAATAACAGCAGGCTTTGCGGTCCTGCCATTTCTAGAGATGCCTTTCTATACTTCAACCATTTCTTAACGACTCTGTTTGATCCCCATAGTGTTAAACCCTTAGAAAATTCAGCTACCTTTTCCATCATTTCAGTCTCTGTCATACGCTGTTCTTCTGGTTTTTTAGTATCCGACATAATAGCATAGACCATGCTAATAAATTGCTCATAGGGAATTTCTCTTTTATCATATAAATATTTTTTGACATTATATCTATAGTCAATGATTTTTGCCACTACCGATGAAAAAAGGACACCTATTATTGATACTGTACCGGTAATCATAGCAACTACAATAACTTTGTCTGTATTGTTAACAAAATTTTTTAAATAGACAACACTTGCATCCATTCCACTTTTTATGCTCAGTGCCACAAACCTAACTAGTAACACTATTATTACTACCATTGCTATTATTAATGCCAATCCTAATAGCAGATTCAATTTGGGATGCTTTTCTGCAAAGTTCCCTTGTTTTTTCACCTCTTTTGTTTTTTCCATGAATAATCTCCCTTCAATTATATCTTTTCTATCAGCAACGTTACTATACTTACGCACAAACTGGCTAATGCTAAAAAACTAGCTGTGAAAGCATAAATTTTATTACTATCTTCCTCTTTTTCAAAACTTCTCACTCCGATAATTAGCATACTACCAATAAAAATCAGTAAAATACCCATTGCAATAATTGCAATATCAAAAGGCAATTCTCCTTTTAAAATCAAATAAGGTATTCCGCATAATCCTCCCAACCACGCTGCTGTACCTACTAATTCCATAATAAAAGATGTTGCAAAAACAATTGAAAGATTATAGATTTCTTTTTTTAATTTTACTTTTCCAAAAATTTTGAAGGGAAAAAAGAAAAAGTTGATTATATACAATATCTGTTCTTTGCGCGTCAATTGTACTGATGACTCTGGATTCTTTATTTCTTTTTGGGCTTCTATTCTTTTTAATGCCCTATAATAAGCCTCAGCCTGCATGCATATCCATTTTTCCTCGTCCACTTCCTGTATTCTGATTTTAGTATTCTCATTAGTTTGTACCGCTTTCCTTCGTGCCTTTCGTTTTTCCCCTTTCATAAGTCTCTCCTCTTTTACATTTCATGATATCATTCATTACTCAGTGTCATTGTTTTTATAAGGTGTCTTGGGTTCAGCCACCATTTGCTTCACACCTTTGGTTTCTAAATTGTATACAGCAACTTTCGATTCCTGGTTCGTAAATGATTTAGAGCCTCCAATACCAAAATACTTATCGAAAAATTCTTTAAACTTGTCAATGACACTTTGCTTTTTCTTGTCTCTTCCGCCACCACCAAACCGGGAGATTGGAGGCATTAATTTATCAATATCTGTTCCGGCTGTCTTAATCTCTCCATCCCGGAATGCATTCTCCATAAATTTTCGCGTGTCTTCCGGTTTCAGCTTCTCATCGGCAATAATAGTATCCAAATCATGGTCACGTTGTTCTACCACATACTCATGCCACTCGTTCATAACATCATCCACATCGTTAATTCCAGCAATAAAGTTTTCAATAAGCTGCTTCTTGCTACGCAATTCTGGACTGGCATCAATAGCTTTATTAATAGTTATTAGAACTTCTTTGTCTTCGCAATGAGTATCATGATACTTTTTTACAAGCATAAGAATATAGTCAATATTAATTTCTATCTGACGAATCAGTTCAATTTCAAATACTACATCGTCTGTAATATCAGTTCTTTCTCGCCGTTTGTTTCTCCATTCATCACGTAAATCTTGATAGCGTCCAAGATAATCCTGTAAATCACGCTCTGAGATCAATTCATTCCCCTTAAATTCATCAAAGGAAAGTAAAAGGTTCCGCATGCGAAGAATTGCTCCAAACAAAGCGATAAAGTCCTTCTGATTCTGTTCTCCGATAATTTGTGGTTCTGACAGCGGAAATTTATTATTTAATTCTTCTATCATGTCCACATAGCCCGGCATAGACTTTCCACCTGCGGACTCATAACCATAATAATAGTCCTTAAAGCTCTGAAGCAGAACGATGCCTCCGGCATTCTTGTCCCCAAACAGAGAAATTGCACTATCCACACGCTTCTGCAAATTTCTGAAACACACAATATTTCCAAAGGTCTTAATAGAATTAAGAATACGATTCGTCCGAGAAAAAGCCTGTATCAGACCATGCATCTTCAAATTCTTGTCCACCCACAAGGTATTCAGTGTTGTGGCATCGAAACCTGTAAGGAACATATTTACTACAATCAAAATATCCAATTCCTTATTCTTCATGCGAAGCGATACATCTTTATAATAATTCTGGAATCTGTCACTCGAAGTATCATAATTCGTATGGAACATTTTGTTATAATCCTCAATGGCTTCTTCCAAAAAGTCCCTGGACGTTTGATCAAGGGCAGAAGTATCCTCTGAATTTTCCTCACCAAGAATACCGTCCGACTCCTCCTCATTTGCACCATAGCTGAAAATAGTTGCAACACGTAATTTCTTTGTCGGATCTGCTGTCATCTGCTTCTTGAATTCCTGATAATACAATTTTGCCATCGGAACACTCGATACCGCAAAAATAGAATTGAAACCGCTGATACGCTGTTTTTCTTTGATTTCTTCTACCTCATCCCTTTTTGCAGAAGCTACTTCCGCAATATTGGTGAGTGTATTATACATGTATGTTTTATCTCCACGATAAGTCTTCTGATCAAAGTGCTCCAGTATATATTGTGTCACAATGCGGATACGTTCGGGTGCCATCATAACCTTTTCTCGATTGATGTCCCAAACCATCTCATCTGTGATTTCCTCCTCCACATCCATGGTTTTAATATAATCCACACGAAACGGAAGGACATTTTTGTCATTGATTGCATCCACAATCGTATAACTATGTAATTGATCACCAAAGGTCTGACCGGTAGTGAAGAACTCCGGATTTTTTGCTCTGCCGGAGTTAACAGAGAAAATCGGTGTTCCGGTGAATCCAAACAAATGGTATTTTTTGAAGTTTTTTACAATAGCCGTATGCATATCTCCAAACTGACTACGGTGGCATTCATCAAAAATAATGACAACGTGCTTCATGTACACTTCGTGCCCAGGATTCTTTTTTATAAAGGTAGCCAGTTTCTGAATGGTAGTAATGATGATATGCGCATCCGGGTCTTCCAATTGTCGTTTTAATATGGTAGTTGAGGTATTACTGTTGGCTGCGCCCTTTTCAAAACGATCATATTCCTTCATCGTCTGATAATCCAAATCCTTACGGTCAACCACAAATAATACCTTATCAATATACGGAAGCTTTGATGCCAATCTCGCTGTCTTAAAAGAAGTTAACGTCTTACCCGAGCCTGTAGTATGCCAAATGTAGCCGCCGCCCGCAACACTGCCGTACTTCTTATAATTGTTGGCAATTTCAATACGATTGAGAATGCGTTCCGTTGCTGTAATCTGATAAGGACGCATAACCATCAGCATATCCTCAGATGTAAAGACGCAATATTTCGTAAGAATATTTAAAATCGTATGCTTTGCAAAAAAGGTCTTGGTAAAATCTATCAAATCCGGAATAACCCGGTTATTTGCATCCGCCCAAAAGCAGGTAAACTCAAAACTGTTGCTGGTCTTTGTCTTGCTTGCTCCCCGCTTCTCTTGTTCCCGCTCTGCATTCCGCCTGGTGCTGTTGGAATAATACTTTGTATGAGTACCATTTGAAATAACAAAAATCTGAATATACTCATACAGACCATGTCCTGCCCAGAAAGACTCCCTCTGGTAGCGGTTGATCTGGTTAAATGCCTCACGTATGGAAACACCTCGGCGCTTCAATTCGATATGTACAAGAGGCAGACCATTAACCAATACTGTAACGTCATAACGATTATTATGTTTTGCGCCATTGTCTGTGCCAATTGCATACTGATTGATAACCTGTAGCCTATTGTTATGGATGTTCTTTTTATCTATAAGCGTAATATTCTTGGACGAACCATCATCACGAGTCAGAACCTGAACATTATCCTCCTGAATTTTCTGCGTTTTTTCAACAATATGCTCGTTTGGATTAGCAACTGTATTTTTGAAAAAAACATCCCACTCTGTATCAGAGAACTCATAATTGTTCAGTTCCTCTAATTTTTTACGGAGATTGGCAATCAAGTCTTTCTCCGTGTGAATGAGCAAATATTCGTATCCCTGGTCGCAAAGCAGACGAATAAACTCCTGCTCTAATTCCGCTTCGCTCTGGTAACTGTCAGAACGCCTCTTGACTGGCTCATATTCTGTGACAACAGTATTCTCATTCGTTTCTGCTACAATGTTAAAGTACGGCACAACATCGCCTCCTTACTTTGGTAATTCTTGAAAAGATAATAACTTGTCCCTATAGTATTCGTATTGTTTTTGACGTGCTTCGATTTCTGCTAGAAGTCCATTGGATAGGTCACTGCAAAGAGTATCAAACCGGTCAAGAATATCAACAATATGCTTAACTTTTTCTTCTCCCGGAACAGGAATCATTATTTTATTCAAATTCTCTTGATTGAGCTTTGGTTGTGCTCCACCAGAAATAAACTTACTCAAATCTATGGAATTCAAATATATCTCCACATACCTTCTTAATTCATAAGTATCAAATTTCAAAACATGGGCGTGATTATTTACCCAATTCCTTCCCGAAATAGAAAAAGCAATAGGTGTACTTCTTGCGAGAAGATTAGCGCCATCCTCCGATACAAGTAAATAATCTCCATCGAAAATGTAATCTGATACATAATCTACAATTCCTGATGCGCCATAATACGGATATTTCCCTGCTTCTCTTTTTTGCTTTGTGACAGGCTTTCTTTGATAATCACAGTTTTCGGATATTTTGTCCAATGTCAGATACGCATAGCCAAACACATACTGTATAAGTTTAATTATACTTAGCTCTGTCTGTCTGTCTGTCTGTCTGTCTGTCTGTCTGTCTGTCTGTCTGTCTGTCTGTCAAGACGATGCTACCCTTTTCTGCAAATGTCAAGAGCAAATCACGATAATATTCATATTGCTTCTGACGTGCTTCGATTTCGGCTGGTAATTCAATGTTTAAGTCAAAGCATATCTTATCAAAATTATCCAGCACTCTAACTATTTTTCGTTGTAATTCCATATTAGGATAATGGATCGTTATTTTTCCAATATCCTCTTTATTTATTTTTATTGGTACTGCATTATGTAATGTTCTCTTCGCTAACTCCCTTGTTCCAAATGTACTTTCTATATAATGCTTTAAATATCTACAATCAAGAATTTCTGCATTTGGTCGAATCAATGCCAACGATACATAATATGCTAAATCTGTACTACGTTTCATAATAGCGCACTTCCCAATTGAGCCTATCCTTGTCATAAAAAGATCATTTTTTTGAGGTTTAATTTTATATTTATTATATGCTTTTTCACTAATATATTTGTTGCTGGAATATATATCATTTATATTTTCTACGCTTATGAATGGAATGCCATCCGACATATACTCTGGTGTTTGATGTGTTCCATCATAAATCTGGGCAATTTCCGATAGCTTTGATACTGAACATTTATCCACATCTAATGTTAATAATTCATTTCTATAAAATTCATACTGCCTCTTCCGAACCACAATCTCGGAAGAAAGTTCATCTGTAAGTTTCGCCGTAAGCGCCGTAAAAGAATCCAAGATATGGACTATTTCTTGTTGTATCTCCATAGGAGGCACAGGCAGAACTAACGCTCTTACGATGTCAGCATTTAAATTCTGAACAGCCCCACCAAAGGATGCTTTCTTTTGCATTTCACTTTGACAACTTTTAGAACTCAATAAGTGATACAAAAAATCTGGCAGGTAGCTATCTGAGAAATCACTAATTGCAAGCCATCCATCATGAATACATCCATCTATTTGTAAAATATATGGTCTGCCAAAGCTCATGGAATTCGAAAGAATAAAATCGCCTTTTTTGACAGCACGCGATTTTTTTGCACCTTCTAGAGTGATTTTTTCTGCTGAAGATGTAATATATTTATCTCCTGGCTTTACATCACCAATTTTAATCCAATTCGTACCTGTAGAGTCTGTTGTAATATATTTTTTTATTGGACGTGGTGATGCACCTCTAACTATTATTGCACTTTCTCCAAAAGATCTATACTTTACACCATTAGGACAAAGTTTTTCAATTAGCTCATCCAATCTGCTCATATCATAGTCTCCTTGTCCAAAACAACTTGCAACCTCTTTAAAAGTTTTTGTCTTAAATCCTCATCACTGTCATAAAGTACAATATTATCACCGCTTACATCAAAGTGAACTTTTTTATCATCAAAAAAACTTCGTTTACAGGTTAGAATCAATTTAATCGGGTGATTGCATAACTGTAATCCTCTGGCAATTCCAGCTTCATAATAAACGCCGCCACGATTTCCTGTTAAATCTGCAATTAAAGCAACCGAATCAGTTATTTCTGTAGTAATTTCACCGATAATAGATCCATTGAATTGTTTCTCATCAATTCTCATGGCCGAATAATTCAACATTTGAATAACCGGCTTATATACCTGTTCGTATGTAGAAACAGTTTCCCCTGAGAACATCATTGCAACAAATATTTGATTTCTTTTTGTTATTGGTGGGATGGACACTTTATCATATTTTTTCTTGTAAAGTTGTCGTAATAATGCCACTAAATTTTCGCACCGTTGAAAAACATCTCCTTGGTTTTTTATGCCCTCAATAAGCCTTTTTGCTTCCTCGTTACTTTCATTAATTTCTTCTAAAAATGCCTCGACCTCATAAACCCATTCACTGACAGTAGGCTGTTTGGGATTATCAATCAGTTTTTTTAATACTCCTTTTTCGTCCATAATTACCCCTCAATTTCTGCAATGATTTTATCAATCTCATCGCGAAGCACCTGTTCACGGGCCACAATTTCCTTAATTTCCGCATTCAACTTCACAATATCAATTTTTTCTCGTGTATCCTCAGCTTCCACATAGGTGGACACAGACAAATTATAGTCGTTGCCGGACACTTCCTCATAACTTGCCAGATGTGTAAAGTGCTTTATTTCTTCACGTTTTGCAAACATATCTACGATACGGTCGATATTCTCTGGTGTCAGCTTATTATTGTTAGTAACCTTCACACACTCGTTTGTGGCATCAATAAACAGAGTATGGTTGTCTGCCTTGTTCTTTTTCATTACCATAATGCAGGTTGCAATCGAAGTGCCAAAGAATAAATTACTCGGCAACTGAATAATACAATCCACATAGTTATTATCTACCAGATATTTACGGATTTTCTGCTCTGCACCGCCACGGTACATAATTCCCGGAAAGCATACGATTGCTGCGGTTCCGTTGGATGCAAGCCATGACAGGCTGTGCATAATAAATGCCATATCCGCTTTACTCTTCGGTGCCAGTACTCCTGCCGGAGAGAAACGAGGATCATTGATAAGCAAAGGATTTTCGTCTCCTGCCCATTTGATAGAATAAGGTGGATTAGACACAATCAACTCAAATGGCTCATCATCCCAGTGTTGCGGACTGAGCAACGTATCCTCACAGGCAATATTAAATTTATCAAATCCCACGTCATGTAAAAACATATTGATACGGCACAGGTTGTAGGTTGTAATATTAATTTCCTGTCCATAAAATCCGTTACGGATAGCATCCTTACCGAGAATTTTCTCAGCCTTCAGAAGCAATGAACCAGAACCGCAAGCCGGATCATATACTTTATTGATTTCCGTTTTTCCTACAGTTCCAAGACGTGTGAGCAGTTCGGACACATCTGCCGGAGTAAAAAACTCTCCACCAGATTTTCCGGCATTCGATGCGTACATGGTCATAAGATACTCATACGCATCACCAAAGGCATCAATGGAATGGTTCTTGACATCCCCCAACTTCATTTCGCCTACACCGTTCAGCAATTTTACAAGTTTTTCGTTACGCTTTGCAACCGTGGAACCCAGTTTATTACTATTGACATCATAATCATCAAACAGTCCGGCAAAATCGTTCTCTGCTTCACTGCCTTTTGCAGATTCTTCTATATGGCGAAACACACGCTCCAATGTTTCATTTAAATTTTCGTCATTCGCAGCATTGGCACGCACATTACAAAACAGTTCACTCGGCAAAATGAAAAATCCTTTTTCCTCTACCAATCCTTCTCTTGCTTCTTCTGCATCCCCATCCGGCATTTGGGCAAAATCAAAATCAGCGTTGCCTGCCTCAATCTCACCACTGTTTATGTAGTTACATAAATTCTCAGAAATATAACGATAGAACATCGTGCCAAGAACATAATTTTTAAAATCCCAACCATCCACTGCTCCACGGAGTTCGTCTGCTATTGCCCATATTGCGCGATGCAGTTCATCACGTTCTTGTTCTTTTTTAGTATCGATCATTCTAGTTTCCTCCGTTGTCATTGGATATAAATTATATAGTGGCTCCCCTGCTACATTTAGCGCCAATTACGTTTCATTATTAAAATTAAAGATAACTTTAGTATACCATGCAATTACAGTTTTCGGACTTTTAATTATATCATTTTATAAAAAATAACATAATTAGGTTAAATTTGATATAAATAGAAGGAGAGATAATACTTAAATTATCTCTCCTTCTGTTTCTATTCCTTCCGCTCCGGCAGCATCCCCTTGATCTTCACGCCACTCAGATCCACATCCAGCACGATCTTCACCATCCAGAAGAACAACAGCAATACCAACATCGGGATCACGCAGGAAGTAATGATCATCACGGCAACCGCCTCGATAAAGTGATTCAGAGAATTCTCCACCTTCTGTACCAGTTCTTCGGTAGAAATCGTCACATTTTCCACGACATTTGCCACTGAATCTTTAGCGCCGGAAATGGCATCTTTTGCCCAGTCGAAAATGTTTGAGACAGAGCCGGAGTTATTGTTGTCCTTCTCCTGCACATTTCCTGTAACAGTTCCAGAAGCTTCTGTTGTTCCGATTCCGGTTGTTTCCGTCGCATTAGTGTCATCATCCACCACGCCACTGTTTTCCAGTATGCTCTGTGTGTTCCTGGCATCCTCAATGGTAGCTTCGATCTGGGCCTGATAGGTGTCTCCGATAAGGTCAGAAATCTTTACACTGGCCGGAACCACGAGAAAAATGGCAATGCCAAATACTGCAAGTTTTGCCGCCAGTTTCCGCACCGTAGCATTTTCAAAAGCCAGATTCAATATCCATAATCCGCAGGCAATCGGAATCAGGTAGGTAAATGCCACATAGCCGGTAATCGTCACAAGATATTTTTCCAGATAGATAGCGCAAAGGACCACCAGCAGGTATCCGCTGACATCTGCCATTTTCTCCGCGATGGGTGTTGCCGTGTCGCCCGGAAGCAGGGTGATCAGCGCAGAAGTCACCGTGGATGCCGCCGTCAGTTCCATGACAGTCTGTTTTTTCTCATCCAGAGAGGTGATGGTCTTCTGATGATTCTCCGGGGCAGAGGCGTATTTTCCGATAACGGTTATGGATAGAATAGCGACCAACAGCAAAATCACTGCCGTAATGCATTTTTGTTTGTTAAAGTTCATGTGATTACCTTCTTTCCTTCTCGATTTCTATATTATTTCACGCAAATATCCTGCTATTACATTTTTCAGGACGTAATTTAGGCTATACACTACACTTTTCAGGACGTAATCCAATGTTATCTTACACTTTTCAGGACATAACTTCTATTTTAGGATGACGTTACTTCAAAAATCTCCGTAACATCTTCTCTTTCATCTCATCATACCTCTGGTACCGTATCGGCAGATCCATCCATGTCTTTTTATCCACAATACTTCTATAATGGCTGAAAGTCTCGAATCCGGCGCGTCCATGGTAGCCGCCCATGCCGCTCTCGCCCACGCCGCCAAAGGGCATGGCGCTGGTGGCCAGGTGGATGATGGTGTCGTTGATGCAGCCTCCGCCAAAATGGCAATAGTTCAGGATCCGCCTCTGGGCCTTTTTGTCTTCGCTGAAAAAATACAGAGCCAGAGGATGGGGATGTTCCTCCACACAGCGGATTGCCCAATCCACAAAGTCTCCTGTGGCTGCATGCGTCCCGGAAGCATCCCTGCAAAAATCATTTTGTGCAACACCTTTCTCTGCATCATGTGCATTATACGTCAGCACTGGCAGGATCGGTCCGAAGATTTCTTCTCCCATCACGGCATCCGACCAGTCCACATCCGTCATCACCGTAGGCGCAATGCGCAACGTCTTCTCGTCATACTGTCCGCCGCAGACGATTTTTTCCGCATCCATCAATCCCAACAGTCTGTGAAAATGCTTCTCGTTAATGATTTTCCCGTAATCCGGATTCTGCAGGGGATCTGCTCCAAACTGCCTCGCGATCTCCGCCCGGATAGTTTCCACCAATCGGTCGCGGATCCTGACATCACACAACACATAATCCGGTGCCACACAGGTCTGCCCGCAGTTTAGATATTTTCCGAATACGATTCTCCTCGCCGCCAGCGGAAGCTTCGCCGTAGCATCCACGATACAGGGACTTTTCCCGCCCAGCTCCAACGTCACCGGGGTCAAATATTCCGCAGCGCTTCTAAGCACCTCCCGTCCCACAATCTTGCCTCCGGTGAAAAATATCATATCAAACCGCTGCTGCAATAATGCCTGATTCTCCGTTCTGCCGCCGGTGATCACAGCTACGTATTCTATCGGAAAACATTCTTCCAGAATATTTTTCAGCACAGCTGCCGTCGCCGGAGCATAGGCACTGGGTTTTACCACTGCGGTATTCCCTGCGGCAATAGCATCGATCAGCGGATCCAGTGTCAGTAACACCGGGTAATTCCAGGGGCTCATGATCAGCACGGTGCCATAGGGTGACGGAGACCGGAAGCTCCTCGCCGCGAACTGCGATAACGGTGTCGGCACTCTCTTTTCCCGCATCAGTCCCCGCAGATGCTTCTGCATCCAGGTCAGTTCCGACAGAGTCAATCCGATCTCGCACATGTAGCTTTCCATCCGGCTTTTCCCAAGATCCTGTTGCAGTGCATCGTTCAATTCTGCTTCATGGCACTGCAGGGAGGCCTTTAATTTTCCCAGCTGTTCTGCCCGAAATTCCCGGGAAAGCGTAGCTCCCGTAGCAAAATATTCTCTTTGTCTGCGTAATATGGTCCGGATCTCCTGCTCTGTCATAAGTGCCTCCTGATTTCTCTGCTCTTCTATTCTTTATACTACCCATTTTTTCATTTCAATGCAACGAAAAACGGCGGAGCTTTTCACTCCGCCGCCCGCCTATTTTTATTTACTTTATTTCCATGCAAAATTTACCATTCCGTACACATAGATGAACAGTACTGCCGCCGGCACAAAATATTTGAACACCGGCTTCATCCACGGCTGCACCTTTAAGCCTTTTCCGGCATTTGCTTCCTCCAGGAATTTGTCCCAGCCCCAGCCGACCTTATAACAGCAAAATACTGCCAGCAGGATCGAACCTATGGGCATGATATTGTTGGACACCAGGAAATCCCAGAAGTCCAACCAGGTCGTTCCCGCCGCAAAGGGCTGAAAATGGATCACGCTGAAGCCCAACGCCGTTGTCAATGCCAACAGAAACGTTCCCACACCGCAGACGATACATCCTACCGGTCTCGACCATCCGGTCAGTTCCCGGACCATGGCCAGAATATTTTCACACACGCCCAGCACTGTGGACATGGCTGCGAACACCATGAACAGGAAAAATAAGGTTCCCCACCATCTGCCGCCTGCCATGTTGTTAAATACTGTCGCCATAGTATCGAACAGAAGGCTGGGACCCGCCGTCACTTCCACATCATAAGTAAAGCATGCCGGAAATATAATGATACCGGCAATCACTGCCACCAGTGTATCCAGGATAATAATATGAATAGACTCCCCCATGAGAGAACGGTCCTTGCCGATATAACTTCCGAAGATCGCCATACCGCCCATTCCCACGGACAAGGTGAAAAATGCCTGATTCATGGCGCCCACCACCACAGAACCGGTGATTTTGGAAAAATGAGGAATCAGATAGAAGCTCAATCCCTCTCCTGCTCCCGGAAGTGTAAAGCTGTGCACCGCCAGCACCAACATCAGTACGATCAATGCTGACATCATATATTTGGTAATACGCTCCAGCCCACCCTGCAGATGGAAACTTAAAATGACAAAAGCGATCAGTAAGGTGAACAACAGATATGTCACATTCACCGAGGGCGTCGTGATCATTTTTTCAAATCCGAAATCCTGATTCTGCCCTGTCAGAAATTTTACAAAATAATAGAGGATCCATCCGGACACCACCGCATAGAAAGCGATCAGCGCAATGTTTCCGATGAGACAGACGATGCCCCACAGATTCCATTTGCCCCTGCCGCCGGATAATTTCCGATACATATAAAGTGGACTCGTCTGCGCCGCACGCCCCACGGAGAATTCCATGATCATGGTGGGCAGGCCCAGCACGATCAGGCAGATCACGTAGATCAGCATGAAGCTTCCGCCACCGTTCTGCCCGCACATCCACGGGAATTTCCACACATTTCCGCAGCCGATGGCACACCCCGCCGACAGCATGATAAATCCCAAACGACTCCCCAGTCTTTCTCTGTTTTCCATACCCATGATCCTTCCCAAAACTACTTATTCTAAACATGGGATACGACATATATTTTTGCTGTTTTCCCATATTTCCGCCATCTTTTCACATTGACAGCCTTATTTTTTCATTATATAATTTTCATAAATATTTGAAAAACAAATTATTTTTATCATATTGATCGAATAATTCAATCGAGAAGGTGCAATTATTTTATGGATGTCAAAAATCTGGAAACCTTTGTTATGGTGAACGAACTGAAGAGCTTTACACTGGCGGCACAGCGCCTGGGCTACACCCAGTCCACCGTGTCTTTTCAGATCAAACAGCTGGAAAAAGAGTTGTCGATCCCACTGTTCGAGCGCATCGGTCATACCGTAACCCTGACCAACGAAGGGGAGAAGCTGTTACCCCTGGCCCAGCAGATTCTGCGGCTTGCTGCGGAAGCCACCCACATCAGCGGTAATACCGCCCCGGAGGGTCTGGTGCGGATCGCCATTGCAGAGTCCCTGGCCAGCTGGGAATTTCACAGCCGTTTTAAGGATTTTCATGAAAAATATCCGGGCATCCGCCTGAAGATCATTGCTACCAGTACTGACGAAATGTTCCAGATGCTGGGGCAGAATCAAGTGGACATTGTATACACGCTGGACCGCCGTATTTTTAATCACAATTATGTGACCGCTTTCGAAGCTCCAGTGGATATTCATTTTGTCACCGGTGCCGGTCACCCCTTAGCCGGACAGACTCAGATCACCCTGGAACAGATTTTGGAATATCCGCTGATCCTGACGGAGAAAAACATGAGTTACCGGGCTGCTCTGGATGATCTGCTCTCCCAAAACGGTAAGGAGACAATGCCCATCATGGAGGTGGGCGATACCCAGCTGATCCGCAATCTTCTGTGTCAGGGTCTCGGTATCTCCTATCTGCCGGAGTTCGTTGTAGCGGACGATCTGGCAAAAGGAAATCTCGTCAGCCTCCCCATGACGGAGATTCAGCCGGATATCTGGCGGCAGCTTTTATATCATAGGAACAAATGGATCTCACCGGAACTGAAATGTGTAATAAAATACCTGCAGGAGGAATAATCCCCTGCAGGTTTTCTATTATATATGGATGCCGAGGGCAAAAGCCCCACCTTTAATTCCTACGAATTGTTTCGTGCTGCGCACTCCCAAACTTCTACCCAATATTCGCTTATCGAGGAATTTTCATCCCAGAAGCATTCCGATTCCATGTACCAAAAAGGCTGCCACCCATGCCACAAGACACTGCCAGAGTACCACGGCAATGGCCCATTTTCCACCCAGTTCTCTGCGGACAGAAGCGATGGCTGCCACGCAGGGCGTATACAGCAGACTGAATACCAGTAATGTAGCGGCTGCCAGTGGGGTAAGTACCGTGGCAATGCTGTCGCCGAACAATACTTCCAGGGTTGCTACCACACTTTCTTTTGCCATAAATCCGCTGATCAGAGACGTACAGATCCGCCAGTCTCCCAATCCCAGCGGCCGGAACACCGGAACCAACAGACCTGATAGCATTGCCAGCATACTGTTGGCTGAATTCTCTACCAGATTCAGTTTCAGATCAAAACTCTGTAAAAACCATACTACAATCGTTGCAATGAAGATCACAGTAAATGCCTTCTGTAAAAAATCTTTCGCCTTTTCCCACAACAACTGTCCTACATTTTTCGCTCCGGGCAGACGATAATTAGGCAGTTCCATTACAAAAGGCACCGGTTCTCCCTGGAACAACGTGCCCCGATATAAAAATGCTACCAGAATTCCCATAAGGATACCAAACAGATACAATGCCGACATGATCAGTCCACCCTTTCCCGGGAAAAATACGCTCACGAAGAACGAATAAATCGGTAATTTTGCAGAACAGCTCATAAACGGAGTGAGCAAAATCGTCATTTTACGATCTCTCTCACTGGTCAGCGTCCGCGTCGCCATGACTGCCGGAACCGTACAGCCGAAACCAATCAGCATGGGTACGATGCTTCGTCCGGACAGACCGATCTTTCGAAGCAACTTATCCATCACGAATGCCACACGGGCGATATAACCGCTGTCTTCCATAAGTGAAAGGAAGAAAAACAAGGTCACCACAATAGGCAGGAAACTCAATACGCTGCCCACCCCGGTAAAAATACCGTCGATCACAAGACTTTGTACTGCACTGTTGACATGGGCCGCTGTCATGGCTGCATCCGCAAGTTCTGTCAGTCTGCCGATTCCCAGTTCCAAAAGCCCTTGCAGCCAGGCTCCGATCACATTAAATGTCAAATAAAACACCAATATCATGATCACAATAAAACAAGGGATTGCCGTATATTTTCCGGTAAGGATCCGATCGATCTTCTCACTGCGGATCCGTTCTTTGCTTTCCTTCGGCTTTACTACCGTCTGTTCACATAATCTCTCGATAAAATCAAACCGCATGTCCGCGATAGCCGCACTCCGGTCCACACCACGCTCTGTCTCCATCTGGCAGACAATGTGCTCCAGCATTTCTTTTTCATTTTCATCCAGCTGCAGCTTCTCCAGAATCAGATGATCTCCTTCAATGGCTTTGTTGGCTGCGAAACGCAGGGGCAGCTTTGCTGCATCCGCATGATCCTCGATCAGATGCCCCACCGCATGGATGCAGCGGTGTACGGAACCATCATGATCGTTTTTATCGCAGAAATCCTGCCGCAGCGGCCGTTCCTGATATTTTGCGACATGGACTGCATGGCGGATCAGTTCGTCCACACCTTCGTTTTTCGCAGCAGAAATGGGGATTACGGGTACTCCCAGGAATGCCTCCATGGCATTCACATCGATGGAACCGTGATTGCCGGTGACCTCATCCATCATGTTCAGGGCTACGACCATGGGAATGTTCATTTCCAACAACTGCATGGTCAGATACAGATTACGCTCGATATTCGTGGCATCCACGATATTAATGATAGCTCTGGGGTTCTCATACAGGATAAAATTACGGGATACGATCTCTTCACTGCTGTAAGGGGACATGGAATAAATACCGGGCAGGTCTGTCACCAAAGTATCCGGATACCCTTTGATGGAACCGTCCTTACGGTCTACGGTAACTCCGGGGAAATTTCCCACATGCTGATTCGAACCGGTGAGCTGATTGAACAGTGTAGTCTTGCCGCAGTTCTGATTTCCCGCCAGGGCGAACGTTAATGTCGTTCCCTCCGGCAAAGGATTCTCATCTTTTTTCGAATGGTATTTTCCATCCTCACCTAATCCCGGGTGCTCCGCATCCGTCACCCGGTCCAGCCCTTTATGTTCTCTTGTTCTCTTCGATATAGGTGCGATCTCGATCTGATCCGCTTCCGCCAAACGCAACGTTAGTTCATAGCCGTGCACCTGCAATTCCATGGGGTCACCCATCGGAGCCAGCTTTACCACCGTCACCTCCGCTCCCGGGATCATACCCATATCCAGGAAATGCTGTCTGAGTTCTCCGGAACCACCGACGGTTTCGATCACGGCGCTTTTACCGATTTCCAATTCTTTCAGTGTCATAACACTTCTGTATCCTTTCGTATCTCAACATTTTAATGTTCTGTATTGTAACAGAAGTATTATAGCGCATTTGGTATTGAAAATCAGTATCAATTTGCATTTTTTATTTCCATGATTTTGTTCAAAAAATTTTTCAAAATGGAATAAAAATGTAGAAAAAATTGACGAAAGCAGTTACACTTAAAATAGCATCAATAAAAATAGGAAGGGAACTTATGAATATGAAAGAAAATAATAAATATCGTTATACGGATACTTCGGAACGCAATATCAGAATGAACCGGTTCTATATTATCGCTTCTTCGCTTTTGGCGATTGTGTTCCTGTTTTATCTGTGGTTAAAACTGGTAAATCACAACATTGCGCCCATAGTTACATACGCAAATACCATTCTGATCGCCGTTTTCTGTGTGGTAAATGCCGTGACGCACCTTCGAAATAAGGCGACACGACTATTAAAAGTCTTTGCTACCATCGAGATCGGCATTGAGTATCTGTTGGTCGGTCTGCAGACAGATGCAAGTTTCATCCACTATGCGCTGATCGCTATTTTCATATTACAGATTCCTTATTATGAGAAAAAATCTCTGAAGAAAACCGCTTTGGGATTATTCGTGCTCTACCTGATCGTCATGATCGTTCAGGCTGCGAAGGGAATCTACGGTCAGGATGTGAATGCCGTCTGCTCTACCCTGCTGGTATTCCTGATCGGAATTATTATTCTGGAGACCGGTAAGATCACAATACTTTTTAATAATGACGCCATCGGTTCTTCCCGGGAAGAACATAACCATGTAAAAGAAGTACTGGATAATGTTCTGGACGTATCCCAGACCGTACATCAGGAGACCACCAAAACCACAGATCTTATGAACCAGCTGGTACAAACTACGGAATCTGTAGCCAACAGTATGCAGGAGATCTCCTCCGCCACCAATATGACTGCCACCAGCATCGAAGAGCAGAGTCAGATGACCGGTACGATTCAGAATGCTATCGAGCAGACCAGTCATATCTCCGAGCAGATGGTTCAGATTGCCGAGGATTCCAACGAAAGCATCCGTAAGAATATGGCTGCTATGGAATCCTTAAAACAGCAGTCCGCCATGATCAAGGATACCAACCATTCCGTCACCGACGCCATGGCAAAATTACAGGAAAAGACAAAAGAGGTGGAAACTATCGCCGGAAGCATCATGGCAATCTCCGGTCAAACAAATCTTTTAGCTCTGAACGCTTCCATCGAAAGTGCCCGTGCCGGGGAGGCCGGACGCGGTTTCGCCGTTGTTGCCCAGCAAATCCGGCAGTTGGCAGAACAGACCAAGAGCTTTACCGAAGAGATTACGAAGATCACCAATGAGCTGAATGCCAATGCCAACATGGTAGTCAACACGATCAGCGGCTCCATTGAAGCTACCGAACAGCAGGGCGAAAAGATCCTGGCTGCTTCCGAGACTTTCGAACAGCTGAACAAAAATATGGAAGCACTGGCTTCCCAGGTGGAAGAAGTAAATCACCACATTCTGGGCTTGTCAGAATCCAATAATAAGATTATGGAAAACATCTCCCAGCTGTCCGCTGTAACTGAAGAAGTTACCGCCAATGCCGAGCAGGTGCACACCATGAGCCAGAACAATCTGGATTATGCAGAACAAGTAAAAACGGCAGTAGAACATATCCGCTCTACCACCGATGAGATGGGGACGCAGGAGGGTTAAACCTCCTGCGTTTTTGTTTTGCTATTTCAATTTCATTCACAGTATGCTCACTGGTAATCATGAGATAATTACTGCCTATCGTATATTCCCGCTCTATGTATTTCTCCGTTATCGGAAACATATCCTGTATCCCTTGACGTAACTCTAGGCTATATTTGCAATGTGGAAAACCGGAAGCTTAGGCTTTCGGCTTTTTCTGTATGGATGCCGTGGTACTCCGAACTGCTTTCTCCACCTCTTACCAATATCTGTTTCTAATGTCTTCCAGTTCCACAAGTGCGTCATATAAACGTTCTTGCAGTTCTTTTTTGGAAAGGCTATTCACATACTCACTAAGTTCTTTATAATGCAACCGTTCTCTTTCTTTTTCCTCTTGCTCCCATTCCTCTACCTGTCTTAAAAAATCCTTTGCAGCTTTGGGCTCTGCTGTAAACAGCAACGCAATCATATGCTTGCAGATGATGCGCCTGCCTTCCGCAAACGGACAATTACAGGATGATTTTCTGGGATGCATTTTATCTATATGCACTGAATATTTATTTCCTTCGCTTCCGGATACTACTCCGTCATATGTTTCCTCACCGGATTTCTTCCATGAGCACACCATTTTTCTTTCATAATAATCCATGCCGCACCAGACGGAATTACCACTGGCCATTTCTATTAATCCCATTCTTATGTACCTCTCTATTTTCCAAACAAGGATCTGTTGAAATCAGCTTGTGCTAATCACAATTTTTCATCTGCAAATACTTCTCTATCAATTGAGGTTGTATCAACGGATATGTCCACGCCTCCGGCAGTTCCTTCAAAAGCACTATCTTCTCTATCTCGCTATGCAGTTCTGTCGCAAATTCTGTTATCTCCGCATAGCAAAGTAGCCCAAAGGATTCTTCTCCCGTATCATTTACTCTGGTCTTTCCGGTTACAGAATATACACACAGGGGCTTCATATCGAACCTGACAGCACCGGTTTCTTTCTGCAACTCTCTTTTCGCCGTTTCAAGAATGCTTTCACCGGCTTCTCTATGTCCACCCGGAACTTCATAGGTGTCTCTTTCTTTATGCTTGCAAAATACCCATTTTCCATTGCTCTGTGAGACAATCACCGCAAACTTCAACAGGGAATCATCCACTGAGTCATAAAATTTTACTTCCAGCATTTTCTTTCCATGTCCTCTCAATTAAATCTGCTTCGAAACAAAATGCACCGTTTCTTTTCTCTGCTCAAGTATGTAAGGTATCAGTTCCAATGGATATACCTTCGTGTCCTTCCTTAGTTCCTCCAGCGGAATCCAGCAGAAATCCAGATTGATTCTCTCATGATCCAATTCATCATATCCATGAAACACCCCATCCATAGGAATACTATCGTCCAGTAAATGAACATTATAATATAAGCAGATCTGGTGGCAGGGTCTCTTTCCCCATGGAAAATAAATTTCGCCTATAGCCAGCAGATTATCTACCTCTATCTCAGCGTGAAGTTCTTCTTCAAACTCCCGTTTCAGCGTTTCCATGCTGGTCTCCATAGCAGCAACATGCCCGCCGATAATAGCATAGTCATCATTTTTCGGACGTTGCAACAGGATCTTTTCATTATGGATCAATATACCGCCAACCCTGTAGGAAAATACAAAATCATCGTTTTTAAATAGAATGTCCATGTGATCTCCCTTCACGTCAGATATACTCATCCTGTTTTACCTAAACTTTAAAATCAAAACTGTTATTCCCACGGAAATCATCATAAGCCCAAGCAAAATGACCAGCGCAATAACCTTTGCATTTTTCTCCATAAATCGGATAGGTGTCCCATACTTTTCATCAATGTTTGCATCTCTTCGCTCATTCCTGATATTCTGCTCCCACTCCAGATCCTTCAGTTTCATATATTCGTCATAATGGCGTTTTTCCAGACGATCTTCCTCTTCCCGTAGCAATAATTCCAGGTTTTCTTTATAAGAAGCCCCACAATTACTGCACCCCTTTTCATCCGTGCTTTTTCCCCTTATCTTGTTAGCGCAGTATTCGCAGGTAAATTCATAATCACTTGCGGGTTTATAAACCGGAGACTCTCCGATTTCAAAGTTGTAATATTTGTGGCGTATCAACTTATATTTTTGAATTGCCTGCATCGTATTGCTTATATATTCCATTTCCTGTGCTATGGCTTTCTCCTGGGATTTCATATACTCTAAATACTTTTGTTGCATGGCCCGTTTCTTTCGCTGATACTCTTTGTTATTTCCGAAATTGCCTCCACAGGTGGGACACTTTTCGTCTCTGGAAGATATCATGGATCCGCAAAATTCACAGGAAAAATCAAAATCCTCCTGAAAATGATCCTTTTTGTATGAAATATACTTAACCGGTTTCAGATCTTTCCGGGCTCGGGTCGGAAAGAAGAACAGATATATAAGTAATAGAAAGCCAAAAGTGATTGCTATATTAAAAAATACTGTAGAAAACAAACTGAAGAATTCCATGATAATGCTTCATTCCTCTTTCGTATCAGTCATAATATTTTAAATATAATGTAGTTCTAAACATCATACTGCCATATCAAAAATTATCAACTTTATAGTTTTATCTCCAATTCAAGGCAATTCCATTCTTCCCCCATTACAGTATACTTTTCTATTTCATTTTGCGGCACATCTTCAAAGCCTATTGCCTTATAGCAATAATAAGCTGGAGCATTATTTTCAAAAACTCCCAGTGAAACCTTGTCTGCACCAAATATTTCTTTGGCATATTTTAAGCCTAATTTCAACATATTTTTTCCATATCCCCGTCCGCATTTTTCCGGATCAACAATTACAAAGCCAAACCGTAATTCCTCAAAGGATTCCCTCGGTCTTCTCATAGTAAAGAAACCTACTATCTTATTATCATCAATAGCAGTAAATGCCATAAGATTACTTACCGTATTGAACTGCTCCACAGAAATTGGATATTCCCCTAAAACTCCTGCTGTCCATTTATAAAAAGATGTCTCATCCTTTATCCATGACATAATTATTTTCGCATCATTTTTATTATAGGGTCTTAATCTTAACATACTTACCGCACTCTCTCATTCGTTTAAAATTTTATTTATCATATCCTGCTTGCCATTTGTGTACACAGCCCTATCGCCTGCATACTTACTTTCCAGTTCTTCCTTTAACTTCTGATACTGCAAAGCCACGTCACCATTAGCATTAAGATAATCCCTGAAACGAATATAATTTTTCCACTCGGTTCCGTTCCATTTCACAACGTGAATATGGTGTGTCCTGATATCCTTTTCCATATCACCCATACTCTATGGTTTTCTTTGCAATCTGTTGTACTTCCTTATACTCCAATGTGATTTCCCTCTTCTGCACTTATTATTTACCAAAATTCACTAAGTAAATAGCAATAATCAAGATTATAAACTTAACACGCTTATAAGTTTATAACATAAAACCTAGAGGATATTGAAACAATATCCTCTAGGTCTAATATTAATCCTTATTCAAACTCTGCTCCCATTTCATATATCCACCATATTTTTCTACCATTTTTTATTTCTTTTTGCATGAAATTTATATCTTTTATCATCTTGTCTATATGGTTTCAAAACTTTTTAGAACCAGATTAGAACCACAATCATTCAGTAGAACCAGAGTTGATATCCGTTCAAGAATCTAATCTTCCAACATATCCAACAGCATCTGATAATGCCTCTGTCCAATATGTCGACCTGCTCTCTGCAAACCCGAAACACATTCCTTCACCTCATCCGAGGTAAGTTCATGTTCCTCATATACTGCCTGTGGTATAAGCACATTTTCAAATAGCTTTTTCAGCAAATCAAGTCTTTCTATTTTAAGCAATGATATTAATGGTGTTGTATCCGATACAACTATCATACCATTGCCCCCTTTTTCAGTTGGCGGTATGTTTCCAGTTCTGTATCCAGATCATCCATGGTCATATCAAAATAAGAATACCCCAGCTTATCGTAGATGTCGATAAGTTCTGATTTCCTTATCCCCAGAATTTCTGCTGCTCTTCCGTGGGAAATGGTCTGATTTGCTATATAAGGATATAATAAAAGTGCGTTTCTGGTGAGTTCTGTTTCTGTATTTGTATCAGCCAGGTACTTCTTCATTCCTGCCGGTACTCTAATGGTTATAGATTCCGTTGTTACCACGCAATCACATCCTTCCTGTCCCTATCTGTCAAAATCAATTTCAATTTTGTTACTTACACCTATATTATACTCATAAATCCCCTATTCATCAATCATTTTTCTGTTCTGGATAGAGTAAACTAACTGTCAGTTGGAGAGTCGCAGAAGATTCCCTGCTATGGACTTGCTCAGATCGCTTTTCCATAGTCTACTTCTCCTGCATCGTTTTTTGAAATACCTCCCATTTGCTCCCACATTGGTGCTGCTGGAAGCTATCAAGTCTGCACTTGACAAAGCGGAGGTAGAACTGGAATAAACTGGGATGTAGTAGTAAAGAAAGCCTCTCTGCCAAATTAATGGCAGAGAGGCTTTCTTTACTGCGCTAAACAAGACTCATTTATTCCTCTGTCGTAATTTCCACATTCATCAATTTCCAGTCTTTGATGCCTGAAATTTTACCAAATTCTTTTGCCTGAATTTTTATATTTTCCATGGTCACATGAGTTATTGGATGTTCCGGAAAAGCACTAACATCAAATGCTCTGGATATTCCTGCATAATCCGGTTCATTTTCAGATATGACGTTACGAATTATTAGATTCTTCACTTGTGGAATGCCTTTTTCTTCCGGCACAGGAATAGCCAGCCTACGCCAGTGTTCCGGGATTTCGCCTTGATAATCCTTTGGTATTTCACAATAACTGTATGATGGATTCCAGTCTAAACACATGCTGAAAGGATATTTAACATTAACCATTTTCAAATTTTCGACCAGGACATCTTCGATAACTCCCCCTCTGGTTCTAGCAGATTTTAGACGAAATCCACAGTCTGTTCCATGATATTTTAGATTTCTGATGGTGATATTTCTTGCCCCACCTGATGTTTCGCTTCCGATTGTCACTCCACTACCTGTAAGTATTTCACATTCCTGAATTAGTATATTCTGGCAGATTCTGTTCACTCTCAGGCCATCTGCATCACGACCTGATTTTACGCAGATACTGTCATCATTACAGGCAATTTTGCATCTCTCTACAACAACTCCGTCGCAGGAATCGATATCAATCCCATCCGTACTGGGTCCTTCATTGTCATAAATATGCAATTTTTCTACATGAATATTTTTCGAATAGCAAATATGAATATTCCAAAACCCAGACCGACGACTTTCAAAATCAGATAAATTCACATTCTTGCTTTCCATCACAACTAAATTGCGGCTTCTCCGGCAATCATAATCCACGCACCATCTTAATCCCTTTGCTTCGTAAACCTTTCTCATGCCGCCCTTCCGGTCTTCTCCCCAGTACTTATTCCACCAATACGGTCCCTGACCATCAATACAGCCTTTTCCTGTAATTTTTACATCTTCTTGACCATTAACATTTAAAATGCCAACAGTCCACTCCATTTCAACGCCTGCTACTCTTGTGTGCATAATGGGATACTGACTCTCATCTGTTGTCCCCAGCAGAATTGCCCCCTCTTCCATTCGAAATTCCATATGGCTTTTTAAGAACAGTGAACTGGTTAAGTATATGCCTTTCGATAGCACAACAATTGTTTTTGCACCGCGTTCTGCCGCTATCCCAGCCTCATCAATGGCTGCTTGAATTGCTTTTGTATCAAGAGTAATGCCATCTCCCAGAGCACCAAACTGCCTTGGATTAAAAATTCGTTCCATTCTTATTCCTCCTGTTGTGACTCTTTCATTTTTTCCACTTCAATCGCTGCCAACATAACAATCCCTGTTCCATGGGTATCATTCACATTCCATCCTAAATCATTTGCATAATATTCCTTACTAAAGGAATAACCTGATCCGCGGCATACACCATAAATATTACCTTTCCAGTCAACAGCAATTTTACAAAGTGCCCGCCATCCAAGTAATGCTGCTTTTGCATAATCATCACGATTCTTCAGCCATCCATACCTGACGCCTCTGGCAAATCCATAAATAAACATAGCCGTGCAGGAAGTTTCCTGAAAAGAATGAGGAAATGTCAAAACCTGATGCCACATTCCTTCTTTTCCCTGAAGTTTTAAATAACCTCCACAAAGTGTCTGGAAAATCTCAAGAATTTCTTCTCTTTCAGGATCATTATCCGGCATAACCGCCAAAAGTTCTGTAAGGGAAAATAACACCCATCCATTGCCTCTCCCCCAGGGAACCTTTGTCTGAACATGATAATGCGTATCATAAATATGGGACAAAATTTCTAAATCCGGCATAAAAAGATAACCAAAAATCTGTTTTATCTGTCTTACAGCATCTCTCAGATAGAATATATCCCCACTCAGTTCATAATATCGGCATAAAAACGGAATACTCATGTATAAATCATCAGCCCAAATAGTTTCATTCATAATGGGCAGATAAGAATGATTTCTATAAAATGTACCATCGGGCAGTCTCTGTTGCTTATTTCTCATATAATCAGCAACCATGTCTCCAACTTTTCTTCCTTCCGGAATTACATGATCCTTCATCACTTCAAGAAGCGTCGAAGCAATAGAACCGCAGTCATCCAGACTGTCTATCGTAGTCAGCTGATTATGAAAAGGAGCTGCCCCGTAAAAAGCTTTATCCCAAATACAATAATCGTAAAAATCAGTGCATTTTTTCATGTGACCTTCTACATAATCCTGAATTGCCTGATTATTCAAAAGACGTCCACACTGGATCATTCCATACAGTGTAACACCAAGTGGATAGTTCCACTCCCCATACAACACGCCTTCATTGAATGGACGAAGATACATATCCGGCATATCGGCTCTCCAAAAAGAAGCCCCTCCATCTATTTCAAACGGTTTCTGAAAAGACATCATATCTTTCATATTCAAAACCTGATTTTCTGTAAATGGTCCTGCATAAAGCCACGGCTCTTTTCTACCATCTGCCAACAGAACCGGACTTTCCAATTCCAACAAACTGCCTTCACATTGCACATGCAGAGTGACAGTTTTACCTTCATATGCCAGAGTATGATATCCCCCACTTAATAAATACTCTGCTTTCCATTCTCCTTCAACGGAATCTGTTTCTTTTCCGTCTATCCATAATTTTCCTTTCCCTTCTGATTTTCCAACCAGAGAAACCATTCCGGCAAACGGACAAAAAAATCTTGAGGCACTTACCATTTTTCTATGGTCATCCTTCTCCATATTGAAAAGGCGTTCCGCCACAGTTTTTTGTTTTTCTCCCTGTTCCCAGGATACTTCCGGATACCAATGAATTCCTGTCTCTTCTTCTCCCTCACCAATAACCGGAACCCTTTCAATTGGTCGTTCAAATGCCTTGCTGTACACGAATCCACTCATTCCCTTATGTTCTCTATCCGGACTAAAAAACTGAATTCTTCTTCCTTTATAGGAACTGCTTCCGATATGGAAGCCACATCCCAAGGGAGTAGAAACACTTTGAAAGAAAAGGCTGTTTTCTCCTTCTTTCAGATTCAGACTGATATTGGAAATCTGATCTGCAAATCGTTCCTGCGTATGATTCGTACGATACGACAGCACTCCATTCACCCAAATACTCACAGGACCAAAAGCACTGAAGCGGAAATTAAACGGTCCGGCCTGAGGTACAGAAAGCTTTGCCCATGCATACACATACTGCTCGGGAACAAGCTCCGGCATTTTTTTGTGCAATGCTATCTCATCCATGTAATCTTCTGATATATGGAAATTCCTGCTGCTTCTCAAATAATATTTTACAGGAATTGGAGGATTATCCGCTATAAAGCGATTTGCAATTATCTGCAGAACCTGTTTTACACCGTTGCCAATTCTTACTCCAATTCCATTATCTTGCGGAAAATAATCATTCATAATTGTCTCCTATCTTCTATGGTTCAATGTTTACCAGCTTCTGACTATCATAATCAAAATATGTCCCATCCAGCATATTAGCCAGTGTATTTGTAACTGCTATTGTAATAATGTTTTCATCTTTCTGTAAAACATCCCGAGGACACTGCCAAACATATGGCGTATATGCTTTTACGCCAAGGCTTACTCCATTGATTCTGGTCTCAATACAGTCATAGGTTGGAACCTGAAATCCCAGTTTTATATCAAAACAGTTGACCTGCTGCTCTGTCACGGGTATCTCCAGCTTCATGCATGTCTCATATTCCATCGTACCGCTGTAATACGGAAATCCCTTACACCAATGTCTGTCTGGGCATCCTGTTTCTGGCTGTTTCGTCAGTAATGGTATTCCAGCTGTTTCGGTTACGCCGAAGGAACCCCACAGATACAATGGATCCCTTAATCCATCTTCATCCTTTTCAATATTCATCTGAATCTCAATGGAATTTTTACCTTCCTTCACCATGCTGTATATATTCAAGGCCTGATTATTTTTATCATTTACAAAAACATCGTACCAGTCCTTTTGATCTGCTTTTTTCCCGTTAATGAATAGCTGATAGGATCCCGCCATCGTTTCTCTATCCATAAAAATACATATATCTTCCGGAACTTCATTCATCTGGAATTCCACCCGATACCAACAAGCCAACGGATACGCTGGTGTAATCTTCTTTGGTGTTCCAAAAGCGCCTGAGAATCTTAACTGCTGTTTTTCCAATAATTTAGTAGAATCACACTGTTCAATAAATGTCTTTACTTCCACATTTTCCCACTCTATCCGGTTCAAAGACATATCAACGTATCCAAACCGGCAGAAATTTTTCCCTAAAGGTTTCATCTTCCATTCTGCATCAAGTGGAATCGTAATTTCAGGTCTTATGGAATTATGACTAATTTTGTTATCAGTGCCATTGTTTGAAATCTGAATCCATTGACTTTCAAAACTGCCAAGTCTGATAACAACAGCATTTTCTTCAACAGGAATATTACAGATTTTTCCTGTCTCCAAATCCAATCTGTAAACATTTTTATCGGCAATTGTCGTACATTTATAATCACATGTAAGTTCAACTGCAATGCGTTCTTTTCCCTGATTTGCCGCAAATACATACCAGTTTCCATTCTCATCATAGCGTACAGATACAATCGTATCTTTAGGATTTCCTGAAATTATGCGACAGTGTATATGCTCGTCAATCTGTTCCCTGCACAACTGAATGAGTTCATCATCTTTCATTTCTGTAAAGAAAAATGCCGATGGCTTTTCAAACAATAGCTTCCATCGCTCCTTCGTTTCTTCGTTATTTTCTCCACCATCAATGGCATAAGTAGGAATTTCTTCTATTCCAATAACAGTTCCCCCCTGAGCCGTAAATTCCTCCAGTTTATTTCTTGCATATGATTCCATACAATGACAAGGAGGCAAAATAACCACAGAATATGCCGCCTTTCCCAAATGAATCTTTCCATCTGAAATCTCCGCATCTTCCAGCATCTCGGCATCCAAATGATCGTAGTCCAGCTGATTGAATAACAATGTTTTACAGATATGAACCCATCTTTCTCTTAGATAATCGCATTTTTTCTGTTCCCTCTCGCTTTCACCCCGGTAGGGAAAACCGTGGAACGGATTTCCAAGTTTTGTCCACAAAGCAGCTACCGGATCCAACACAGCAATCTGAATATCCGCATCTGTATTTGTTACCATTACACCCATTCGGCCTACATAATCCGCAAGCTTTCGATAATATTTCCAGTAAGGATTCTGTAGAAACTGTGAAGGTGGTGCGTCGTGTTTTGTAATATCCTGAATGGTATAATAGAATGCATGAAAATTGTAAAGGTTAATCCCGCTGCTTCCCAATCGGTCAATCATCCACTTCGCATCCTGAAGAGTCATTGTCCAACCAACACTGTGAAAGCTCTCAATCATCGCATACTTTTTCCCCAGTTGTCTTGCCAGAGAGCTGACTGCCTTGGCATTACTCCTATAATTATGAATATATTCATCATAAATCCATTCCAGAGGTTTACCCAATTTCTCATGGGCCGTATCCCCCCCTACGATATCACTGTAACGTTGTGTACTGTGTCGCATGGAAGGCACTTCCGTAGCATATTGTAAATGATGCTCCCGACACCAGTCAGAAACCTGTTTATGATAGCTCGTCCGGAAAAGAATATGAGCTGTTTCATACAAGTCATATCTGACTTTCATGGCATTCTCAAACGAATCATCGTGCAGCGCCGGCATACAATCAAGAAGAGAATATCCGTTACGTTTTTCAAATTCTTCCGGGAGAAGCTTTGACCAAGGAATGGGGCTCAAAAGTCCAACTTCATCAGAGAACATTCCATGAACAGTAATACCAAACTGGTCTCCTACCGCTTTCTCGTAGCGTTCATGTGTTGTTTCTAAGAATGTACGCACTGCCTCCTTATTGCATGGATCAAAAAATCCTCCATAGTACTTAAAATCACCCATGGCCATTTCCATATAGAGTTCTATTCGCCATGTTCTCTCTGCGAGTTCCGGCAGAACAGTTTTCAGTATTTTGGATGGACCATACGAAAAAAATCGCTTATTATTGTATTTAGTAAGGCCTGTCTGCTGATAGATTTTTTCTTGCTGCAGATTTCCAATACAATCCTTTAAATCAACCGCTTCATCCCAGCAGGTATTCCCTCCTTTATCAACCGGATAAGCTTTTGCAAACAGGACACGACTCCAGCCTAAATTTACTTCAACCTCCCCTCCTCTCGATTTTTCTACTTTTTTATGCACTAATATCATATGTTCTGCTTCCGGATGCTCTAACAACACCTCTCCGCCACTCATACCGCTCGGATATGGATACTCATCATATAACCATGCTTCGAGACCATATCTTCTCGCCTCTGCGCACGCATACTCTACCATTTCGAACCATTCCTTCGAAAGATATGGAATCGTCATTCCCTGTCTGGCACAGATAAACATCCCCCCAAGTCCCTTATCTGCCATCTCCTTAATCTGATGACTTATTTCTTCTTTCGTAATATCTCCATTCCAAAACCAGAATGGCTTAATCCGGTACTCTACCGGCGGATTTTGAAATTCTTCTTTAAATATCATGTAACCGTCTCCTAAAATCAGAAAATGCAGGAACTGCACCGGACCTGCGCCCATTCTGCATCTCCTGCACTTTCTTTCTAAGTCTCTATTATTTTATTTTGCATAAACTGCATTTACTTCTTCAATAACCTTGTCTCCGCCACTCTTAGACCATAAATCCCACTGAGCCTTCAACTGTTCTTCATCAATCTGTCCTACAATAAACTGAATTCTTGCATCTTCAATGATTTTATCAAGCGCAACACCGTTTTTAGTATATTCTTCTGAATCACCCAAAATACCGGCAGTTGGATCAGATACTGCATACTGCTCATTGTTCTTAATTGTTTCCTGCTGCTTGTAATATATTTCCGTTTCATTTAAGGTCACATATGGATCTGTATTCGGAGCATACTCTGTATAAGAAACCAGCTGGTTCAATGCCTGATATTCCTGATTTAAGGTTGCATCATGGCTTCTTGTAAGTTTTCCGTCAGCTTCAAGTTTAAAATGCTTATCCTGCAAACCATAGTTTGCAAGAGTCATCATCTCCTCATCATTCATTTTGTCCAAGAAATCAAGACATTTACGTACATCATCCTCAGTCTTTGCTGCCTTTGTAATTACGAAAAATCCCTGACATCCCAGTGTAGCCATTGTTCTCGGCTCCGCATTTTCATCTGCTTTAACTGCTCCCACGAAATCCATCTCAGGACCTACAATTCCCTGATTTTCAAAGTAATCTGCTACACGACGTCCATCATCTATGGCATCTACAATCATTCCGGCTTTCTGCGTTTTCAAATCATCTGCCTTAGTTGCCGCATCTCTTGTGGGGAAATCTTTCTTGATCAGGCCTTCCTCGCATAATTTGCGCAGCCACTTTAAACATTCCAGATATTCCTCTGTCTGATGATCCGGTACTAATTTACCATCAACTTCGCCCCAGCCATTTGGAGCTCCAAACCATGTTTGAATGATATCTAACGGCACAGTATCCTTTGTAAGTGTAAGACCATATGTGTCATCCTGTCCGTTTCCATCCGGGTCACCATAAGTAAATGCATAAAGCATATTATAAATGTCTTCTACAGTTTCCGGTTTTTCCAAGCCCAACTTGTCTGCCCAGTCTTTTCTGTAAGTCATACCGTACCGTCCCAATGCACGTCCACGATAAATTCCATAAAGTTTTCCATCAATACGGATATTATCATTTACTACCGCCTTGGAATTTTTCAAATGAGGAAACTCCTGCAGCAATTCTTCTATATCCCACAATGCACCGGCTTTTGCTGCATTGATGATAGCAGGAGACTTTGTTTCTGTTGCAATAATCTGGGGCATATCCTCTCCACCACCAGCTAATATCAGGTTCAGCTTATCATTATAGTTATCCTTCGGTGTCCACATAACATCAAGATTCACACCTGTATAATCTTCCACTTTTTCTATAATCTCAGCACCTGTTTCACCCTTCATTGGATTGCCGGAATAATCATAGGTCATAACCTTTAAGTTGTACCTTCCGTTTGCATCAGTAGACGCCTGATTTTCACTTCCACCGCATCCCGTCAAACAGCCTGCAGCTGTTATTACCGCAAGTCCCATCGCAATGCTACGTTTCATTGTTCTTTTTTTCATGATAGATAACCTCCTAAATAATGTTGTTTGAATTCTATTTATTAGCCTTTTACTGCTCCAACCATAACACCCTGTTCAAAATATTTCTGAACAAACGGATATACACATAGAATCGGAATCGTTGCAACTACGGTCGCTGCCATTTTTACCACCTGCTCCGGCGGCGTACCACCCACTCCAAAGTCAACCGCACTACCATCTGCACTTGCTCCCTGCGCCAGTAAAACAATCTGTCGCAAAATGATCTGAACCGGGAATTTCTCAGTTGAATTTAAGTAAATCAGTGAGTTAAAGAAATCATTCCAGTGGGATACCGCATAAAACAATCCTACTGAAGCAAGTGCCGGTTTGGACAATGGAAGAATAATTTTTGCAAAAATCCCAACATCAGAACATCCATCTATTCTGGCAGCTTCTTCTAATTCATGAGGAAGTTCCTGAAAGAAGTTTTTCACAATAATCAAGTTAAATGCATTAACAGCACCCGGAAGCATTAATGCCCAATAACTATCTAATAGTCCCAATCCCTTTACCACCAGATAATTTGGAATCATACCTCCTGAAAACAGCATGGTAACTATAATTACATTTAGCACCACATTTCTTCCCTTCAAATTGCTTTTTGACAGTGGATATGCAAGAGTAGTGGTAAATGCCATATTGACGACTGTACCCGCTATCATGATAAAAAATGAATTAGCCAATCCTCTGAAGATACTTCCGTCTGCTATAATGTATTTGTAGGCATTTAAGGAGAACGTATGCGGAATGATGAAGAATGCTCGCTCTACCAACTCTTTTTCTGTCGCAAAGGAACCGGCTACTATATAGAGAAAAGGTACAATTGTGAGTATACCAGCCATAATGCAAATCAAATACACAACAGCCATTCCGACTCGTTCCACTGGATTCAATTTGATTCCCCTATGTTTCTTTTTTGCTGCAATTGTTAACATCTGTCGCTCCTTCCTTCCATTAGTATAAGCCTGTTTCGCCACATTTTTTACAAATCCAGTTTGTCGTCAAAACCATAACCGTCGCAACTACGGATTTAAACATTCCCACTGCCGTACTGTAAGAAAATGCGCCTTGCGTAATACCTAGTGTATACACATATGTATCAAATACTTCTGCCACCGAAGAATTCAGAGAGTTTTTCATCAAGAAAATCTGCTCAAATCCTGTATTCAGCAAAGTTCCTACCTTCATAATCAACATAATAATGATAGTACTTTTGATTGCCGGAAGTGTAACATGCCAAACCTGTCTTAGTTTGCCTGCACCATCTACCTGAGCCGCCTCATATAATTGAGTGTCTACACCGGCTAAAGCAGCCAGGAAAATAATCATTCCCCATCCTGTTTCTTTCCATATGTTTTGAATTACAATAATCCATCGGAAATATTTAGGATCAGACAGAAATTCCAGTTTATTCCCCGTCAATGAATATATAATCTGATTAATTACACCTGAATCTGTATTTAACAGTGTAAACGTAATACTTGCCACTATAACCATAGAAATGAAATGTGGAATATATATCATCGTCTGAATTGATTTCTTCATGAACTTATTCTTAATTTCATTCAAGAGCAATGCCAGAATAATCGGCATGGGAAAAAAGAAAACCAAGTTCAATATAGAAATCGAAAAGGTATTTACAAGAAGCATCTTAAAGTCAGGATTCATAAAAAATGTTTTAAAATGTTCAAGTCCTACCCATTCACTTCCCAAGATTCCCAAATAGGGGCTGTAATTTTGGAAAGATATAACCAACCCCGCCATTGGTACATATTTGAAAATCACAAAATAAATGATTCCAGGAAGCATCAACAGATACATCCATTTGTGCCGTTTCATATAGCTTAGCAGTGTTTCTTTCTTTCCATAAGAAACTGCTCCAGCACCGGCCGTTTTTACTCTCGCCATAAGCCAACCTCCCTTTTCTTAATATGGGTTCCTTTTCACTTTATCCTCCGGAAACTCCATGCATTGCTTTGTTTGCTTATGGCTTTATCTTACTGATTATATTCAAAATTTCAACAATCATTATATTTACACAATTATAGACATTTATTACAAACGCAATTTGTGTATATTGTACAATTACATATCAAAACGAACCGTTATTCACAAAAAATAATCAGATTATTGCATGATCTATGCTCATAACTACACATTTTGATTATTCTTATTGTTCTTATAATAGACAAAATGCTCTCTGCTTTGCGAAACAATTATCCCTTATTAATCCTTGCAAAAAAGAAGATAGATTCGCATTGCATGAATCCATCTTCTTGATGTTTTATTTATACTGTTTCCGATATTGTCCAGGAGTAATATCCATATGTTTTTTAAATAAGCGGATAAAGTTCTGCGCATTACTGTAGCTTAATCGTTCCGCAATTTCTGCAACAGAGAGATCCGTTTCTACCAACATCCTTTTTGCCATCTCCAGCTTTTGTCCTGCAACATAATCGGTAAATGTCATATCCTTGGTATTCTTCATAACACGCCAGATATAACTCGGATGACATCCAACCTTTTCAGCGCACTCACTTAAAGTCAGATCTCCACCATTCTTTTCTACCAGTTCTGTAATCTTATCCATGACCATTTCAGAACTGCTTTTTCTAAATTGGTTCATTCGATTAATTACCGGAACAATTACCTTTGTTTCGTAAAACATTTTGATACTTCGAGAATCATACAGCTGATTAAACTGTAAAAACAGATCTTCGTCCCCTTCCGGAAATAAATCATAAATCGGAATTCCCGCATCTGCAGGGACAGATAAAATTGCCAATAAAAATCGATGGAAATAGTAATGCTGCTCATACAACACAACACCGGACTTATTGACCTCTTTCATGAATTCATTGGTAATGGCAAAGGCACGCTTTTGGTCGCCGGAATCGATTGCCTCTTTGATCGCAGCATCTAATACCAGATTGTAATCACTTCCACCTGGGCTATGTCCAATCAAATCCCCATAATACGTGACGGAACTATCCTCCATAGATATACCTTCTATATTTTCATCACGATTTGAGTATTCATTTATCTTCAATGCCTCCAGACTTTCATTATATGCTCGACGAAAACCAGTTTCCTGTTCAAAGATACGGCTAACACCCATATCAATATACCCACCACAAATCTCTGCAATAAAACTTGAAAGACTGTTTCTGAGAGCAACTAATTTCTGTTCTGTCTCATCTCTGTTTTTCCCATCCACAATCATTACAATAGCTCGCGTGTAGATAAACGGCGGAAAAAGGAGCATCTTTTTTATTTCTTCCGGAAGATGATTCAATAATTCCAGATTCAGGGCATCTATTCCTGTCTGATCACGGTCTGTTTCGTACAGTGGACAAAATATCACCGATGTAACGCAAAGACATGAATCAAATTTCATTTGAAGTCTCTCTTTTATCCTTGTTATTTCTTCCTCTTTTATCCGTCCACGTACCAGACGTATGGCAAACAGTTCTTTTACCTGATTCTTCTGTCGGTCAATCACATCCTTCAGTTCTTCATTATGGCCAAGAAGAGAATGTATTCCTTCCTGAATCAGATTAAATTCATCCTCATCTTCTTTTTCCTCTTCCGGAATAACAGACTTCACCTGGTTCACTAGATTTTTCACCGGTTTATACACAAAAAAGCTACCAAAACCACTAATAATCCCTGTAACCATGAGGACAATCATAATAATTCCAATCATCGTAAACAATATTTCAAGAAACTGGCTGTCTGCCGCTGCTGAATTATATCCAGCCACATAAACCCAACCGCTAACCGATGCCTTACGCTTTACGATATCATAGACTCCTTCAGATGTATGAATCGTAGTTTCATTCATATTCTCCAAAAATTCCGGATGATTCTTGTAATAAGAATAAACGGCTTCATTTTCAGAATAGACCATCTCTCCATTCTGATCCATAACTAACAAACTACCATTACCCAAGCTATCGTGAAACAGATCTTCCATGGCACTTTGTTTCATATTCACTACTAATACAGCATCTGTATGCGCTGTATTAGTCGGCATTTTAACCACATACATAAGATATTGGTCATCGACATATTGGGAATCAATTGCATTTTCACCTTCATCATTCCCTATATGATTCACCCAGAAAATGCGCTGATATGCATCTGCCAACTCTTCCAGCCACTCATAGTTTGCAACTACATCCATGGAATTAAATCCCTTATTGCTTAGAACCCATTTCTTTTTATAATTAATAAAACTATACCCGTCTGCATAGTTAATGTAAGATTCGCCTCCGCTTATTTCATCAATAAAACTTCGAATCTGAGGATAGGGGATATCATCATACTCCTGATCAATTATCTCCTTCGTAGAACTTCGTCCAGCTATCATAAGAAAATCCTGCCGTACAGCGTCCAACACATTTTCAGTCCTATTCTCCACCTGCAACAACGCTGTCTCATTGGATTGGCGAATACTATCTCTTACCGCTGAAACAGCACTATGATAAGAATAAAAACCAAGAACCAAAAGTGGTACAATGGCAATTGCCATAAAATACAGAAAAATTCTCCGACGATATGTAGGTACTTTTCGCTTTCCAATCATCGAACCGCTCCTTAAAAATCATAAATCAACCTCTAATCACACAAAAGTATATCATGACAACGTAATTTTGGACAGCGTTCTTTTCATGTTTTTTACGGGAGTTTGACAGTTGTTGAATAATGAAAAAATAACTCACAGGTATTTATTTACGGGTATCACAAATAACTCTAATATTACTATTTCTGTTTGGTTACTTTTGTTTCCACAAGAGTTCCATTTGGATATTGCGTTGCGCTATATTTAGAATTTCCATTATCCGTTTGTACTTTAACTACTCGTCGGTTAGAATCAGTAATACGTGCTTCTAATCTGTCTCCCGGTTTATTTAAAATTCCCAGTTTGCTAACAATCTCTGAATTATCCATTTTCCCAAATATACTTAATAAATTTTTCATTTGCCCTTCCTATTCTGCCAAGCCTAAATCTATTGATTTTACTGGCTTTGACGATATTTAGTGTCTGCTGATCAAACCGTTTCCGGTTCAAAATCAGCAGACACTACGTACCTATTTAAAACAATTATACTCACCAGAACGTGAAGAAGTATTAAGAAATAATGCTGGACGTATAAGTTTTTCAGAACCATTTTTTTAAATCCTATATAAGAATGCTAAACGCTCAACAATCATAAACAGGTATCAAAAAGGTATCACACCACACACAAAGAGCCGGAAAGTCCGCTGTTTAAGCGGATTCCCGGCTCTTTGTGTGTTAAATGGCAAATCCCTTCATCTTCAAAAAGGCAAACTTCTTTATCCTGGCTAACATGATGAAGGTCTTTCCCCTTTACCACAAAAAGCCATACGACAGAGTCTCTATAAATGTCTTGGTTATCTATTCATATCTCTTAAGAATATTGATTTTACAAGGTTTTTCCTACATTGAATGAAGAAAAAAATAGACCTTGGAATGTAAGTACGTAATCATCGGTACCTTGTATTTTAATAAATGCCGCCCATTGGGCGGCACATTTTATTTCTTCTCTTTAGTTCGAAATCCTTCCGGTAATTCATCTGACCATGGCAGAAGCCGATTTAGGTCATCCGGTTTTGGAAAAGGACCCATTTTACGAAGCTCGTCTAACACATAGGTAAGATATATATACGGCTTCAGTCCATTCAGCAGGGCAGTTTCAGCGATACTGTAAACAACTGCGCTGGCATCTGTGCCACGGATACTCTTGGCAAACAGCCAATTCCGGCGGCCTACTGCAAAATTTTTGATTGCACGCTCCGCACTATTATTATCAATGCTCAGATGCCCATCATCCAAGTACCTGCGAAGATAGTTTTCCTGATTCAGCGTATATAAAATGGCATCACCAATAAGGGAAGATCTGTCTACAGAATCTTCCATCGAATGCAGCCATTCAAACAGGGCTTCCACTACTGGACGCGACTGCTTCTGGCGTTCCTGATACCGTTCTTCCGGTGTCTTATCTTTGATCAGTTCCTCTACTTTATACAGGATTCCGATCCTCGTCATTGCCTGATATGCAACTGTTTCTTTCAGCTGCTCCTTTGTGAAATCCTTTTTTAATGCCGTGAGTGCAGCATCAAAACGGCGTCTCGCATGAGTAAAGCATCCGGTTACGGTAATGGAATCGTTCAGTCCATGATACGCCTGATATCCATCACACGTCAGATATCCATGAAATGTATCTCCAAGGAAGTTTACCGGGTGATATCCGGCACGCGTTCTCTCATAATCAAAGAGAACCATCTGTGGGGCTTCACTGTAATGATCTGTCAGATATACCCACATCCAGTTTTGAGATGATCCTTTCTGATCTGGTTCATCAATCACCTGGATCCTGGTTTCATCGCAATGGATGTATCTGCTCTTTAGGAATTCTTCCTTCATCTGCCCATAAAGCAGTCCCAGATACCGGTCTGCACAGCTGATGATCCAGTTTGCCATTGTTTTTGTTGAAAGATTTAAGTCATACCTTGCGAATTCCCGTTCCTGTCTTGCCAGCGGCATGCCATTGACATACTTTGCATTCATGATTCCGGCAACCAGCGAAGGTGTAGCAATGCTTCCCTTGATCAGCGGAAACTCTTTTTCCGGCCGGATCATAGCACCACATTTTGGACAACTGTATACATAGGTTACTTCTTCCACCACTTCAAAGGTGGAGGGGATGAATTTCAGTCGTTTTACGACTTCTTTTGTGACGACTTTATACTTTGTTCCACAGTCCGGACAATAGCGGTCTTCGCCGGTCAGTTTATATTCGATTGTTTCTGTTACTCCGAAATTAGAGAGATCTTCTTCTTTTTTGCCGGTGCGTTTTTTCCGTTTGTGCGATGGAATCACGATTTCCTCTTCAATCTCAGCAGTATCCATATCTGCATTGACTTCAGCCTCATTAAACAGATCCATCTGTTCATATCCATCTGCGTATTTTTCACTGGAAGAACCGAAACGTCTTCTTTGTGCAAGCGCAAGACGGTCTGAAAGCATTGCGTTCATAAATTCCAGTTCTTTCTGCTTGTCTTTCAGAAGTTGTACCTCGGTCTCTTTTTTTTGAATCTGATTCTGCATGATTCTCATAACTTCCATCATGTTTTCACGGCTCATGTTATTCAGCTGTTCCTCTGTAAAAAACGGATCCATCCGGCAATCTCCAAACTCTTATATGATAATTCCAGTATAGCATAGAAAGTCCGGCTGTTCGAGAAAAATCAACGTTTTACTGTGTAGGAATATATACCGATATCCACAAGTATTTCGTGCTTTTTGCGAATTGACAAATCCGTTCTTTATACAACAATCTTTGGATGTCTTTCTTCAAAAGCTCCCTTCGGAGTAAGTGAAAGACCATCACACAGCCAATGCATTTCTTTCAGGGTCACTTTCTGTAATTCATCCGGAGTATCCGGCCAGTGAAAGGAATCTTTGTCAAGCCTCTTCATCAGAATCCAGAAACCGGATCCGTCCCATTGCAGAATCTTAATAGAAGTCCGCCTACGGTTGCAGAACGCAAACATGCAGCGCGAATAGGGATCAAGTTTGAATTTTAGCTTGATAATTGCAGCCAGTCCGTGATAGCTTTTTCTCAGATCGGTAGCTCCACAGGCAAGGTAAACGGTTGTGCCACCTGCCAGATCAAGCATGATCTTTCAGCCCCTGGATCAGAACACGAAAAAATTCCGGCGGGCATTCAGGCATCACTTCAATCCGAATAGCGTTTGTGATAAAAATGCGGACTGGAGACGGGCTGATATTCAAAGTCTCATTCTTTGAAATCTCTTTTTCCGTTGGCATTTTTGCAAAAATCATATCTGTATCTGATTGTTCGTCCAATTTTTTCAGCTTGCGCATCCAATAATTCATTGTAGAGACTGGAACGTGATGTTCCTGACACCATGTTTTGCAAGTCTGCCCACTGAATTGAAATTCATGGATTCTTTCAGACCACAGCGTGATTTTTTCATCTGTTTTCATAATGATACAGTTTCCTTTCTTTGTTATGAAAAGAGTGTATCAGAAAAATATAGTTGCTGACAGATACGGATGATTACGTACTTACGATTATTCGTATGGAAAGTCAGTCTGGAAGAAAAATTGATTTTTCAGTAGAAGGAATTGTTTTAATTGATGAAATAGAGACACACCTTCATTTGGAATTGCAGCGTAAAATTCTTGATCTGTTGACATCGATTTTCCCCAATATCCAGTTCATTATGTCAACACATTCGCCTTTTATTATCAACAGTGTGGATAATGCAGTTATTTATGATCTGGAAAAGAAGATTTTGGTGAAAAATGGTAAGCGATGAATAACATACCGTTTCAAATTTAATTGAAGATTTGGGATAATACAGTCAATAAACAGTAAATGACTACTTTATCTATTTTCAGATCTTGATGCGGACGTATCACTCTTCTTTTCTTAAGCAAAGGTAGCCGGTTACTGTGTTTAACTACTTTAGCTGACAGGAGGAGCAGCTTATGCGTAATAAGAGAAGAACAGACGAAGAATGGCTGTCATTGATTCAGCAATGTCGCAGCAGTGGATTTTCTGACCGTGTCTGGTGTGAGCAGAATGATATCTCTATCAATACGTTTTATAATACTGTCACAAGGCTGAGAAAGAAATCATGTATGATTCCGGAGACAGACAGGTTAACCGTGGATGCCACACATGAAATCGTACAACTTTCCATTACAGAAGAATCGCATATACCGATATCGGATCCAGTCAGACCGCTGTCAACAGATGCAGCATCAGAAGGTGAAGCACTGACAGTTATCATAAACGGCTGTAAAGTTACAATCAATAATCATGCCGGCAGGGATGTGATCTATCATACGATATCTGCCCTGCGGAAACTTTGATCGGTGATCTGTCCAGAGTACAGAAAATCTATCTTGTCACAGGAAGGACTGATATGAGAAAATCCTTTGACGGACTCATGGCAGTCATCCGTGACAATTTCCAGATGGATCCGTTCTCCAATGCGGTCTTTCTGTTCTGTGGACGCAAAAAGAATACGATGAAAGCCCTCTATTTTGACCGGGATGGATTTGTACTCCTGCAGAAGCGCCTGGACAATGGAAAATTCCAATGGCCGCGCAATGCTTCAGAAGTCAGACCTCTGACAAGGCAGGAATTCCGCTGGCTGATGGAAGGACTTTCCATTGACCAGCCGAAAGCGATACAGCCTGCGAAAGGCAGGGATTTCTGATTTGTGCAATATGTAGATTTTGAAAAAATTTTCTACAGCCGGAGCAGGCTGTTGACGAAAGATATCCACAGATGTGAGATCATGGGGCGCGTTGTCCGGGGATAGTTGTACATGACATCATCATGATGTGCATAACTTTACGGAAAATCCCGGAAACCGGCTGATTTTGAGAGAAAAAAGGAACTATCTGGCTTTCGGCATAATGCCAGTCTGATTTTGGACGGCATTTGCAACCATGCCTTCCTTTTCGTACAATAAAGGTAACGAAAAAAGAGGGAGGGATTCACCGTGGATCAAAAAGGACAGGACATACTTTTCAACAGTGAGATCAAGCAGAAGGATCTTATGATCCAGATGCTTTCTGAACGGTTAGATGAAAAAGACGAGACCATCACAGAACTGAAGGAAACAATTGCCGGTCTCAGGGAAACACTGGATGAATTCCAGCGGAAACTCTTTGGTACAGGCAGTGAGAAGACAAAACAGGATAAGGAAACGGAAGAAACTGTGACAACGATCGTCAAAAGCCACAAACGGACAACACGCAAAGCGAAAGCGACGCGTGAAGACCAGTATGGAAATCTTCCAATCCATAAGGAAGTCATCCCCCTGCCGGAAGAAGATAAGTATTGTCCTTATTGTAATTCCAAGATGGAGTATGTGACGGAAACGTTTGTCCGGGAAGAACTTCGGATCACACCTGCGAAGGTGGAACGAATTCATTATTACCAGGAAAAATGGCAGTGCCCGGAATGCAAAAAAGATGGTGATGGAACATTCGCAGAATCCAAAACACCTACCGCTTTAATACCGCACAGCCCGGCCTCTCCATCCATAGTCTCATATGTTGCAATGGAAAAGATTGGACTGGCAATGCCTTATTACCGGCAGGAGTTTCTGATGAACCAGCTGGGATTTACATTGCCCAGGGAAACCATGGCGAACTGGATCATTTATGTCGCTGAGAACTATTTCTATCCGATTTATGAACGGTTGCATGAAGAACTTTTAAAGCGTGATCTGGTGCATGCAGATGAGACAACATGTCAGGTTTTGCGTGAGAAGGGACGCACTGCGGAGCAAACATCCTATATGTGGTTATATACAACCGGTAGTGATGCGCTCACTCCAATCGTCCTCTATGATTATCAGCCAAGCCGTAAAGGATCCTGTGCACAGAACTTTCTAGAGGGATTTCGTGGACTGGTACAGTGTGACGGATACCAGGGTTACAACAAGCTGGAAGATGTCATACTGGTATGCTGTCTTGCACATGCAAGACGGAAGTTCTTCGAGGCAGTTCCAGCAGCCAGGCGTAAAAGGCTGAAACTTTTGGATATCAACTCCGATGAAGCGATCGAGGATATCAATCTTCCGGATGAAGAGGAAGCAAAACAGTTGCTTCCGGCAGAAATCGGACTGCTGTATTGCAACAAACTCTTCTATCTGGAGCGTACACTGAAGGATTTGAATCCTGAGGAACGCAAACAGCAAAGAGACGTTTTGGAACAACCTGTATGGGATCAGTTCTGGAACTGGCTGGATACTCTTCATCCAACTGGCGGAAGCAAGCTGGGGAAAGCGGTGAACTATGCCCAAAACCATCACGACACACTGATGAATTATCTGTTGGATGGCAGATGTGAGATTTCGAACAATCGGGCAGAGCGAAAAGCCAAAAGTTATGCGATTGGGCGGAAAGCTTTCCTGTTCCACACATCAGAGACCGGTGCCGGTGCAAGTGCGGTGATGTACAGCATCGTAGAGACAGCAAAAGCAAACAATCTGAATATTTTCCAATACCTCTATACGGTACTCCTGTATATGCCGGATTACATGAATTCGTCCGCAGGTATAGAGCAGCTGATGCCATGGAGTGAATTTATAAAGGAACAATGTTCAGGACTAATTGATGTGGAATCTAATGTTCCGGAAAAAAGAATTCCCCTGCCGCATAGGTAGCAGAGGAAGTGAAAGTAAACGGTAGTCGTTTACTGCTTTAACTGAATTTAGGAATATGGTAGGCGGTGTGTTATTCATCGCTTACGGTATATTTATAAGACGTGGATTGGCTTTCATAGCCAGATGGACGGTTCTTTCGTACTTTGAATCAGAACATGGGGATTCACAGGAACAACCATATTTGTAGCTTGCCAACGGTCATCATAACTTGATTCTTGTTTTCGAAATTTCAACACCATCATGATTCATTTTTCTTCCAGTTTTGCAGACAGGGATAACGGATAGATTTTAAGCTGTACCATCCAGTCAGTCAAAGATGTAATTTTAAAATCAATGGAAAGAAGATAAGAATGCTGCATACAGGAAGGAGTTCTTAGGGCAGGACCATACTTGGAATATTTATTCAGTATCAGTTCATCTGTGTATGAAAAATCCAAGTTCCTAAAACGGTCAATGAGGTCTTAGGTGTCGCTGGAAATGGCATCTGGATCAGGATAATATTTACAGAGATTTTCAAAAAGAAAGTTTTGATAGTTAAAATGACAGATATAATTATCTGACAATAAAAATCGCCTTCAATCAAAAATTTACCGGCTGTGCTAGAACAAATATGCTTTCTGATTAAACAGGCGCAATGCGCCGCATTTTTGAGGCTGTTTATCAAGTGTTTTTTGATAAAAAGTGGGGGATTTTAATAAAAATGGAATCTGAAAGCCTTATATTTACTGGCTTAGAGATTCAGAGAGAGTATTTATATGAAACGGGGGTACACATTGAGAAAAATAAATTGGGTAATACCTGGTGGCAGAAGCAAGCGCATGTTTCTTATGCTAGGATGTGTGTCATGGATACTTATGCTTCTGTGTAGTTGCGGAAGAAATCTGCCTGATTCAGAACAGGTGATTAAACGATATTTGAAGGAAAAATACAATCAGGAGTTTCAGATTGTACATACTGAGAGAAAAAATATTGGTCAGAATTTTGGTGAGTTCATAAATACTGGGGAGGCAGTATCACTAAATGAATCAGATGATGCTTTTTCATTTACGATTTATGAAGATGGAAGAATCACAGATAATTATCCCAAGGTGATACTTGGGAATCAGATCAAACAGGATATTTATTCAATATTAGATCACGGGAAACTAGAATACACGAATGTTGATATTCGTTTCATAGAGAGTGATCAGGAATATGTTACTTTTGAGGATTATAAAAGCAACCATAATGTTTTAATATTCAGTGACTTGAAAGGTTTGGAGACCAATGTCGATAAGAATATTGAAAATGCATATGACCTTTTATGTGCACTGAGAGACCAAGGCTATTATTTTTGTTTGACAATAGATATTGATAAAGCCAGTAAAACGATTATTTATGATCAAGACAATGAAATGATTTCCAAAGATTCATTCATTCAGAAGTTCAGTTAACCGGAATGTATGCAAGGTGGATTGCTATGCCGAAAAATAGTAATAGTGGAAGTGATCTGGCAACATATATTGCAAGCAATGCGGAACTATTGACAGAGCAAAATTATACAGATATTGATGCGTTGGTCTTTGCAGAAATTATTCATAGGGGGTTTTACGGATGAGGAAGGTGAAGTTTTTACGAATAAATATTTGACTGCTGGGGTGAGACAATGAAAAAAATCCAAACGAATCAGACGAAAGAGAAATTCTATGAAAAATTGAATATGGAATATCAAAAAGAGCGTAACCATGACAAATGGCATCCGTGTACACATCTGATAAAAAAAGATGGGAAGTATTATGTATATTATCGTTCAGGAAAAAATGTCTATAAATGGTCTGTGCAATACCTTGAGGATCAACAGATCATTGAACTGCAACATGTGTGGAATATAGCGGATTATGTGATGTGGATTCCGTTAGCGGCAATGGATGTATTTTTTGCGTGCTTTTGTGTGTTCAATAAACTATGGCAGTATATACCTGTATTATGCATGGTAATTGCAGTACTGGAATTTCTGCCCTATTATGTGTTTGTGGCTCG
>OHYI01000053.1_pt1 | contig 58894 bp, 82 predicted proteins | sample 1580231 | NCBI WGS metagenome assembly OHYI01 (sample SAMEA3882555, study PRJEB24775) | human gut metagenome | biome: human-associated habitat; feature: intestine environment; material: feces | place: Netherlands | collected 2009/2010
TATTCAAAAACTTAAAAATTGACACTTTTCTCAAAGTCGAATAGTTATCAAAAAATAACTAATTTTCTCAATTTTAAAAATTTTTAACTTTTTTAAGTTTTTAGGCTGCCACTTTTAACTTTTTAAAAGCCAAAACTTAAAAGTCAATTTTTAACTTTTTAACTTCTCTTTTTTGATAAACTTAAAAACTTAAAAAAGTTATTCAAAATAGTTTACAAATATAGTTTTTTGTATTATAATATAAACATAAGATAATATTGGAGGTCCATTTATGGATGAAGCTTTGAAGAAAATCAATGACACGATTGATGTGCAAGTGTTGCTCACTAAGTCATTGTCTGAGTGGCAAGCAATGTTGGCGAACGATATAAACGTATTTTCTTGTGAGCACGGGTATCTTGCGAAACGTTTTAATGAAATCAATTTTCAATTCTGCGCGTCGAAAGAAGCTCAAGAGATAGTGCGTGATAATCTTTATGCGATTTTGCGCTATAAATATTTTTTGACTCGTTCAGACGATATTGATGAGCGCATTGAGCGTATTGTAAATTCGTTTTGTAAAAACTTGAGCACTACATTGCCTCGTATAACGTTCGATAAGAACATTGCTGATGTTGAGGGTCTTCGTTATGTGCAGTACTTGCCTGATGGTTGTGTTGCCTTTTCTAATGGCGTGTACGACTTTCGTAATGATAGTTGGTTTTTCAAGTATGATATAACTCAGATACCTCAAACGTCAAATATCATGTACATGTACGACACGCGTTACATTATACAATGGTATTTGAATTATCACTTCGAGACGCTTCCCATTGATATTACAAAAGAGACTGCAAAAAGTCTTGTTAAATCGTTAAAGACAATCGATAAAACGTATAAACTGTTCGCTTTCGAGCTCATATATAATATGTGTCATGACATCGATCATGCGTTCAGTGAAAAGATGTTTACTCATATGTGTGAAATTCTCGGATATTGTTGCTTGCAAAATTTTGCACAGTATTTTGTGTTGATTGTAGGTGCTGGACAAAACGGTAAAAACTCTTTATTTGACGGTTGTTTCACAAACCGTCTTGTACCTCGACCTGCAGCGATAGACTTTGATACGATCGAGCACGATAGATTTGCGACTGGTTCGTTAGCGAATAAATCACACAATATATTTCTTGAGACATCTGCTAAAAAATATACTGAGTCCAAGACGATTAAAGCATTGACTGGTTCGATGTATCAGTCTATAGAAAACAAAAACGAAGCTCGTTATTCAGGCATTATAAATTGCAAGTATATCTTCGCCGGTAATGACAAAGACAATATCAAATTCAGTGATACAACTACTGGTTTTATTCGTCGAATAAATATGATAGACATCTTTTATACTTGGGATGCGAACAAACGATTCTTAAAGCTTGGAGACTATTACGATACTACATTTAGTGATTCGCTTAAAGAATTGAAAGACGATATAAGTAACACTACGCTTTTCATTTATCTTGCTATGTTCGGTATTGCACATGCTACAAAAAATTTCACTTCATATTTCAGATTTACTGAGAACGATTGGAGCACAGACTATACTGACGTCAATCTTGATTTGCGAAACAGCATCAACAACATCAGTGTTGGAAAAATTATGGAGTTCGTCTCAAGATCTAAAGAGAACGAGAAATTATTTGAAGAGTCTTTCTTTACGACTGATACTAAACAACGTATTTACAATTGCGACGACGCTAAATTTTTAGGTCTTGTGTCTGCAAAAGACTTTGTCAAAAATTACAATAGAAACGATCTTGAAAACAGCAACACATATTATTTCTTTGCAGATCATACATTATTCGTCTCGTTTAAGTTTTTGCAATGCTTGCTCGGCATAAATAATACGCCTACAAGATTTACACAAGATGTCAAAAAGGCGTTCTTCATTGACTCTACACCTTTCACCTACGGCAACAAACCTTATCTCAAAATGCTCATCACAACGAAAACACAAATCATTCGATAACTCTCATTCCACGTTGTTTCCGCTTTACTTTTGTTTCCTTTCCAGTCTTAACTTGTGTTGCCTAAATGACATTTCAAAAAATTTTTGAATTATTTTTCAAAAAGTAATCAAAAACGGTTTACAAAATTATTTTTTTATGATATAATATAACTAAGATAAATCAAAAGGAGATATAAAAATGAACACCGAAAAACGCATTGCATTCGTGCAACAAATCATCAAACAACGTCGTGATGCATACGATGCTAAAGCAGATGATATGAAAACGGACGATCCGAACTATCAATTTTGCCTTGGCGCATCTTATGCATTCGATACTGTATCACAGCTCATTGACGACATTGTGTTCGCAGGGTCGTTTAACGCATTGCTCAACTTAATTATGGAGGAACAAAACAAATGAACAACAACATCGCATACGAAATTTTGGCGAAATCGCTAAATACGAAAAATCGACTTACTCGACAGCTGTTGATTGAGCATCATGACGAAGTGCTAAACAACTATATCATTGACATGTCTCAGCAACTTCTTAGCAGCAATATTCGAATTCTTTGTGACGAATCCCCGGCTCTTGAAAACTACGAAGATTTTCCTGACAAAATCTTTGCTTTGCTCAATATGTTCGACAAGCTCGATAAACTCGATGCTGCAGAATATACTAAGTCTGTTCAGTATATCATGTCTCGTATTATTCACGAACTCATTATTATATGCAACAAACTTACAAACGAAGAGATAGACAAATTTCTCAGCAATAAAATTGACAAACTTCACGAGGCAAAATAATGACACAACATGACTGGGATAAATGCTTCATTGAGATTGCTCGTAAAACAAGTGAATGCTCTGGTTGCTTGAGACATAGTGTTGGGGCGATTGCTGTAAAATACAATCAAATTCTTGCAACAGGTTACAACACTTCGACTTGCAATGTTCTTTCTTGTAAAGAGCGAAATACTTGCCTTCGTGATAAGCTCAAAATCAAATCTGGCCAAGAGCTTCAAACATGCTTTGCGATTCATGCTGAACAAGCTTTGCTTGCAAACGCTGCAAAACAAGGTGTGAGTGTTGATGGTGCCACATTATATTGCACACTTCAACCTTGTTCTATCTGTGCTAAAATGATAATCAACGCTGGCATTACTCGTGTTGTGTATACTGAAGACTATCCTGACGTGTTCGCAATTTCTTTATTTCAAGCTGCAAATGTAGAACTTGTTAAATTTGAGGAGTGACTATGACAAACGAAGAAAAACTTAATGTTTTCAAACGTGAACTTTCGTTCATTAAAAATCAAGACATTCGTGACATAACCGAAGAGCTCATTAAAGACGTTCCTGACTATTTCTTTGAAATTCCTGCGTCTTCTACAGGCAAATATCACCCTAACTATGCGTTAGGCAAAGGCGGGCTTGTCAGACACACGAAAGCTGCTGCGTTGTTTGCGAATATCTTATCTACGCCAAACCCGTTCAACTTTACGTCTGATGAACTTGACATCTGCTATGCAGCACTCATTCTTCATGATTCTCGTAAATCTGGCATTTCCGACGAAGCTAAATCGCAATACTCTCGTTTCGATCATCCTTTACTTGCTGCGAATGCAGTCAAAAACTACTTTAATTTCACTGAAGAATTTTTGTCTGTCGATGAACAAGCAAAACAAATTCAAATGATTTGCAACAACATCTCGAATGCCATCTCTTCTCATATGGGACAATGGAATACTTCGTCGTACAATCCAGACATAATTCTTCCGCTTCCTGAAACGAACATTCAAAAATTTGTGCATATGTGTGATTATCTTGCGTCTCGTAAAGAGCTCGATATAACCAACTTGTGTTGAGGATAAACCAATGCCACGACGTAAAACACTTGTCATCATTAAACAAAAACCCGAATCATCTGCACAATCAAACGTTAACGACGACATGTCTAAACAAGATTCTCGTAGAGAATTCATCGTTTCAAATCCGAAAAACCTTAATGATGAAACGCTACTTCAACTTGTAGACATTCAATCTGACTTTGCGCAATATATCATTTCTTCAAATCTTCCCAACAACGATGCTGCAAATCTTTGGAAAGTTGTAAGAACAATCTTTTCAAAATATGGCCTGAAATAACCTAATGACATATTACAAGTCATACAACGTCTACAGTTTATTACCAGAGTTATCCAGATTAAATCTGGTTAACTTTACACGCTTTATAATATAATTCCATTATTACAGTCTTTGTTAAATCTATTACATAAGGAGGTTATATGCGAAAAGGCTCAAAAAAATCTCGATCTGCTCAAACAATGCAAGCCGATTCTCAAGCTGAGCTAATGCGACAAGAGCATGCTTTGCAAATCGCACAAGAGAATGTCGATGCGATGATGATAGCGTATAAAGCTCAACTTGATACAAATCCAGAATACTCGCTTGTTGTAGACCCTGAAAACAAATATAACTTTGATGTCATAACTAAAGAGTTCATTCGCCACTATATTGAAACACGCAACATTGCAACCGCAGCAACACTTTGTGGAATAGAGAACGATGTTGCGTTAGACTTATATCGTGATTATCGAGTGTTTGCAGAGGTTCGTCGTATTTCTAAAGCATTATATCATCGTCAGTTCTCTAAAAAGATGATGTCACTTTCAGACATTGGCGGATATCTTACTTCGTTGATTGAGGACAGCGAAATACCTGAAGCAGATCGACTTACAACTCGTGAAAAGCTTGGTGTTGTGCGAATGCTCATCGAGCTTAATCAAATGAAACTTGCGTCGTTAGGCGATCCGTCCATTGTAATGATGCGAGATGTTGGAACAATGGTCAAAGATCTGTCTGTGGGTGCGATTAAAGCTTTGCTTGAACAAGCTACTCCAAAGCAACCGCCCAATAGAGACGTTGTTGATGACGTCAACTATGCTCGTGTTAAACGTGGTGAGCCAATACTTGCACCTGAAGAGTCTGCATATCTTGAATCGTTGCCTGCGAGCGAAGCGTTAAAACTTCTTGACGAACAATACAAATAGCGTCAACTATATAAGGAGTCAACTATGAGAAAATCTTTCTTTTCAATGAATAAGTTTTGGTTTTATTTTCTAAACCTTACATGGGGTTTGCCACTCAATATTATCGGTGCTTGTGTTGCATTGGCGCTTTTAATTACAGGTCATAAACCTAAACGATTTGCGTATTGCGTTTATTTTGAGGTGGGCGATAATTGGGGTGGGTTTGAGCTTGGCATTTTCTTTGTTTGTGCTAAATCAATGCCTATTTCGCTTAAATGTCATGAGTTCGGACATGGAATTCAAAATTGCTATTTCGGTCCATTGATGCCATTTGTCGTAAGCATTCCTTCTGCAATTCGATATTGGTACAGAGAATTCAAATACTACAAACAAAACAAAATTCCTGCTACAAAATACGATGACATTTGGTTTGAAAAACAAGCGACTGAACTTGGCTTTAAGCAAGTCAAAAAGGAGTTACACATCTATGAATAAACAAATCTATAAAATCATGGGCGTTACCGAGGCAGATTATAAGGCTTGGTGCAAAGACACAAATCGACAAGCGTATAAACCTGAAAATCGTCGTGAATTTTTTGCTCGACTTAATGACGGCCGTCTTATTAAAGATGAACACGGCAAACTTGTGAGAAAATATAGGAGCTCAAAATAATGGAGAACAATATGAAACTCAAAGCAGAAAAATACTTCACGTTCAAAATCTACCTTCACAATAAACGTTTGCCAATAGTGTTGGAGGGGCTCACAAAACAAGACGTTGACGAATTCAATCAACTCGCTACAAGTAAGATGTTCGTTAAATACGGCCCAATTATTATTCGTTCTGATGCTATTGACTATATAATCATTAAATAGCACTTTTGTGCTTTACATAAAAATTTTAAAAACTTTTGAAAAAGTACTTAAAAATGATTTACTTTTTATTTGTTTTGTGATATAATAATAATAGATAATAAATAAGGAGACGCATAATGGCTGACAATTTGATTTGTATTGATGCAACGCAAGGTAAATTCACACAAAAGCGATGGGCTGAATTTTGTTCGTACATTAAAGATGAGAACGAAATCATTCATTTTCTGATATCTTCTGATAATGACATCGAAGACAGAGATTTCGCTTATTGCGACAAACGAAAACTTTTTGAGTCTGAAGATTTTGTAAATCTTGTTAAACGATTTAAAAACAACGTGGCTGCATTTGTCTGTGATGATGCTGAGCTTGATGTTGATGTAAACGACGTAGAGTGGTGGCTTAAAAATAAAGACGGCACTTTTATTAGACTCGACAAACTTTTTAACGACGTGAATATCAATTGTGCAAACAAGCCGAAAGTCAAAGCTGAAAAATCTGAGAAAAAAGAACGTTCGTCATCGAAAAAGTTGATAAAAATTGCAGCAGGAATTTTGAACGACAATAGCATTGATGAGCTTGAGTTGTTCGAAGGTGATGACAAAGCAGCTGTGGTGTTTATCAACAAATATTATATGACGAATACAATTCGTAAAGGTTTTGAAAACAATACCGATATTCGATTTGTCATCGATTATAAAGACGACGAAGAACTTTATAACATCGACAATTGGAAAACCATTGCTCAACTCGATGTCGAAGGGGTTATAAAAGCAGAATGAAACTTTCTCACTCAAAATTAGCGAAAATAATTTCTTGTCCGATGAGCTACAAACTCACATATGTTGACGGAATTTATACGAAAGTTGAAAAACCTGCGCTTTGGATAGGCTCAGCAGTTCATTGGGGCATTGAACACAATACTGAAGATTTAAGTGACTACTTTAAATCGCAAGGTACGTTTAAACAGGGTGATGCATACACTCGTGAACAAATTTTGTCTGAGGCAATGGTCTATGGATATCTTCAACACAAAGATGAGATATTTGATGAAATTCTCAAAGACCCTGAAACTGGAGAAAAGCTCACTGTTATTGATGAAATGCATGAATTGTGTGTGACAGGCAAGCTCAAATCGAATTTGCAAAATCAAGATTTTCATGATTTTATCGGCATAATCGACTTATTACTTCTTACTGACAAAGGCTTTATTATTATCGATTATAAAACTTCTACTTATGAGCCTGATTGGGATGGCTATCTCGATCAGATTTATAGATACGAGTTTATGCTGAGATCTGAATTTCCAGATATTCCGATAATCAAAGTTGGTATTGTCAATATTCGTAAAACTGCGATTCGTCAGAAAAAACTTGAAAACGAAAGTCAATTTTTTAATCGCTTAAAACTTGAGTATAAACTCAACTCTGAAAATTATGTGAACTATCACGAATTTTCTAAGCGTGATATTGATGAAAAGTTGCTCAACAACTATCTCGATAATTTGTCTGTAATGGCTGATACTGCTCAAACGATAATTGACAATAAATTGTTTTTCATCAACTATTCTAACGCGACAACGTCTTATGGTAAGTCGGACTTTTACGATATCTTCTATCACACGCCAAATGCATATGTGTTGTATAATATTTCCGATTTTGTATGGAATGCAGACGAAAGTATGTTCGAAGATCATCGAGATTGTGTTGAAATCGATATGAAATGTGTTGATGCAGATTATTCGAAAGTTTTGAATAAATATTCATCATTTAAACAGATTTTGATAAACTTCGATTATCATGATTTTAACGAAAAACAAAAAGATTATATCAATAAATATATAGTACAAAATCATATTATTGATGACAATCTTATTTCTCTTTATTGGCAAACTTTCGAGAAAGAACTCGAGTTTGGAAATAATGTTAAAACGGGCGTAATATATCCGCTCAAAGGAGGTGTAGCATGAATCAGTTGCAGTTTGAGATGATACTCGAAATCATTAAAAACGGAGCTCCGGTGATGTATGAATCACTCGCAAATGCGCTTAATAATCTTGTAAACGCATACAATGAGCTTGCAAAAAAGGCAGACAACGAAAAGGAGGTGAAAGAAATTGCCGAAAATAACGCAACCGAGGGAGAACTTGGCGAATAATTGCAGAGTGTTGACTGAACAAGAGTTGATATTCATAAACGCAAAGTATCGATTTTGGTTTGAAGGTGATTTTCTTTGTACAACTTGCGTAAATCGTCAAAGAAAAACTAAGCATCTTAAAACCGAAAAATTCAGTATCAACGTTCGTCGAGTTCGTAAAATTACGTATACTGTGAAAGCAATTCAGATGTTTGAAAAATTTCAAAAAGACGAAAAGCTTAAACAACACAGCTTGACAGATATTCAGAACGCATTGAATATTTGCAGACTTACGTATCAGCCGATGAACGAAGAACAAGTGTTGAAAGTATTAAACAAGGAGAATAAAAGATAAATGGCTAAGAGAATTAAAATGCTCTTGTATGGAGAACCAGGTGTAGGAAAATCTGTATTTGCAAGTAAGGCGCCTAAACCGTTTTTTATTTGCACGGACGGCAATTATGAGTGGCTTGATGAATTCGGAGCAGATCCTAATGCGCATATAAATGTGTCTTCGTGGTCTGAAATAAAAAAGGTATTTGAGAGCGACTTAAGTAAATACGAAACGATTGTTGTTGACTTGCTTGAAGATGCATTTAAATGGTGCGAACAAGAATATTGCGAACGTAATCGTATTGAGCATGTATCTGATGTTGGATATGGCAAAGCATATGATGCAACTCGAAATGATTTCTTCATTGCAATTTCTAAACTTCTTTCGCTCGATAAACACGTCATTCTTATTTGTCACGGCATCACGTTCACTGTAAAAGATCGCAGAGGTGTTGAGCATACTCGTTATGCACCGTCTTCTCGTATTCCTGATAAAGTGTTGGATATGATTGAAGGTAGAGTTCGTTATTGCTTAAGATGTTATGTTGCAGCAGAAGAACAACCTGACGGCAAAATCGTAAAACGTCGTTTCTTATCTCTTGTACCTAAAGAAAACGAGTTTGGAATTATACGAGGCGTTGACGAAAACGTTATTCCTCACGACATTCCTCTTGAATTCAGTGAGTTTGCAAAAGCAATTAAACTTGATACTACGAAGGTTGAAACTAAAACTGCAGACGAAGTAAAACCTGAGCCTAAAGCAGAGACTAAAGTTGAATCTAATGTTGAAGTGGCATCTAAATCTGAGCCTGTAATGAGCATGAAAGATAAGCTTGCTGCATTAAAAGCAAAAAAGGAAGCTGCAGAAACTCAACCTGAAGTTAAAGACGAACCTAAAGACGAAGTTAAACCTGAACAGGTCGAAGTAAAAGTGAGTGAAGATGCTCCGTTTGCAGAATCGCTTAAACCTGAAGAACAAAAACCAGAAGTAAAAGAAACGGTAAATGTTGCAACAAATGATAAACTTGCAGCAATTCGTGCAAAACTTGCAGCAATGAAAGCTGCGTCCAATAAATAGTAAGGAGATTTAAAATTATGGCAGACGACAAAAATTTGAAAAATGTATTTTCTCAACTTGATTCACTTCTTGGAAGTGCAGACATTAAAGATGTCACGGCAGAAAGTACAGGTTTTACGGCACTTCCTGAAGGCTATTACCTTTGTGAAGTTGTTGCGGCAAACCTTGGTCTTGGTAAAACGTCCAAAGAGCCTCAGGTTGCAATAAGATTTAAAATTGTTGAAGACGGCGTTAATTACGAATCTGACAGCAAAAACAAAATCTATGAAGTAACCCGCAAAGGTACTAAAAATCGCCTCATCTTCAAATATTATCCTCTTAGAGATGAGGAGTTCGTCAGACGTTTTGTTTCCGATATGCTTAAATTTGAAGGTGACGAACCCGGTGTTCCTCTTCTTGGAAAAGAATATTTCACGAATTCCGATCTCATTGAAGATGCACTCGAAGTTCTTAAAGGCATGCGAATCTATATTCACAACACTGTGACTGAGAAGGACGATGGCACTTCTTCTACTTGGGCAAACGTATTGTCTTGGAAGAACGCAAACGGTTTAGGACTTAAGTAATATGTCTGCGATTGATACATTACAATCGATCGCAAACTCTGAGCTTATAAATTATGATTTTCGTTATTGCCTTGTTGACAAATCTAAAATACCGTACCAGATTTATGGAAACGAGGCAAAAACGAATATCGCAGAACATTTTGTGCCGTTTGAGCAATTGATGGACTCACCGATGTTGACAAGAAAAAAGATTGTTGGCATCGGTATTTCCATCCAAGCAAGTAACGTTTGTGCAATAGACGTTGATGATTGTTTTGCAAATGCGTTTGACATAAGCTCGGTTGACGATCGTGGAAAAAACATTCTTGAATTGTTTGAAGATATTGCATATTGCGAGTTTAGTTTTTCAGGACACGGAATGCGAATATTGTTTTTGCATGATGTGATTGAAGACTATGCTTCAAAGTATTATATCAAAAATTCAAAGCAACAAATTGAGTATTATCAACCTTCTTGCTCAAATCGATTTGTCACTGTTACAGGTAGATATTTGAGCAATAAGCCGATACAACATCATGCAAGTCTTGACCTTGTGTTGAATGAATTTCTTGAATCATACATGCTCAGACCTGAAAGAGAAGCGAAAGAAGACGTTGCAGACAACATAACTGATTTTGAAACGGCGTTGAATAAAACAAAGATGTTGTATTTCAAAAATCAACGTTTTCAAGATTTATGGTTTTCTGACGCACCTGGTCCTGGTAAAGACGAAAGTGAAAAAGATTTTCACATCATCGCGCTTTTATATGAAAATGTAACGACAGATGCTGAAACAATTCGAAAATTATTCGAAACGTCGCCATATTATAAAAGCAAAGATGCACAGCATTTGCAAAAATGGCAAAACAATAACTATCGATACTTCAATTATATTTATTCACATTTGTAAAAAATATTTTAGAAAGTACTTAAAAACGATTTACATTTTTATTTGAATGTGATACAATATAATAAAGATTTACTTTGGAGGTAAAAAATGAGAAAGAAAAAGATTTATTACGCTGCAGGATGGTTTGGAGAAAAACAAGAAGAAGAGCACACTCGCATTTATAACGCAATGCGAGAATTGCCACACATCGATATTTTCAATCCTAAACTTGACGGTGGCATTGTCAATCCTAAAGGTGACTTGGCTCAAGACATTCTCGATAACAATTTAAAGCATATGCGGCATTGCGATCTTGCTGTTGTTATTACAGATTATAAAGATATGGGCACGCTTTGGGAATCGGGTTATCTTTCATGTTTACGCAAACCTATTATTTATTATTGCGAAACACTTGGAGACAAGCCGTTTAATTTGATGCTTGCAAAGACCGGATATGTCGCAAGAAATGAACGAGAGTTACAGGTGCTTTTATCTAACTTGCAAGTATTTAAACATAAAAAGAAATATAATTATGAAGGAATAATCGAATGAAAGACGAATTTTTCTTTGAGCCTGAGTATTTACAAAAGCTTTATACACTAAAAAACATAGTTCGTTATAACCCAAGAATAAGACTTAGAAATGAATCTGTGGCAGAGCATTCATTCTTTGTTGCTTTGATAGCATTAGAATTGTGTAATCGACTTAATACAAGCGTTGAAACAACACAGCAATGTCTTACTAAGGCGCTTTTGCATGACATGCCTGAGACTGAGCTTAACGATATTACACACGATGTAAAATCTCGATTAAACTTGTCTTCTGTACTTAAGGCGTATGAAGACGAATATTTTAATCGAGAATTTCCGGTTTATTCTGAATTGATGTCTAACAACGATGACAATCTTGTAAATTTTATCGTAAATTATGCAGACACAATGAGTGTATTACAATATACACATAACGAAATTGAGCTTGGAAATAAATCAATGCAAGAAATTTATGACAATTGTCTTGTTCGACTTAAAACAATAAAAAACAAAATTAAGGAGATATTAAAATGAAACATTTTTCTGCAGGATACGCCGATATTTCAGTATCTGTACTTGACTTTACAAAGCACATCGCAAAACATGCTTGGGATTGTTATAAAATGACCTGGCGTGATTTACAAGAAGTGCGGTATGATCCGCATGATGCAAGAGTTCGTAAAGCGATTAAAAACATTATCGAATTTAAGGCGTTACCGATGCCTCGTGAACAAGCGTTGATGACGTTTAGAATCAACAACATTTCTCGAGTATGTCTTGCACAAATTACTCGTCAGCGTAAAGCAGCATTCAACGTTGAATCTCAGATGCCTCAACCTGTTGGCCATAACGTTATTATTCCGCTTAACATTTGGCAAGATCCCGAATTAAGACATGAAGCCATCGAGCTTTGTGAAAAATCTCAAAAGTTTTATGATAAACTCATCAACATCGGCATTCCGTATCAAGATGCAAGATACATGCTCATGCATGGACAAACTACGTCTTGTGCGTATGTTGTTGACATAAACACGTTTGTCGGTTCGTTTGGTATGCGTTGTGAAAACAATTTGTCTGATGAAATCAACCTTGTATATCGTCTTTGTTTAAACGCAATGAAAAACAGAATTAAACGAGCTTATCAAGATAACGAAATTGATGAACTCGATTATGAATTTTATGATGCAATTCTTAAAAATTGCGATTGCATGGGCGCAAAACAGAAAAAAGGTATGAATACTGATGAAGTATTTGGCAATTCGTTTGCAAGATTTGAAGCAGCAAATGACGATGTTGTGAAAGCTACAAAAAATTGTTCGTGTGATTTTACAAAATCTGCGTGGTATGCAGAGCTTATTAGATTAAGACGACTTTCTCCTGAATTATTGTTTGACGGAGAAAAACAGATGATTGATGGTTGGAAGGTTAAAGATGAAGATTAAGATATTTAATGTCGAACTTGACGGTATAGATAAATGTGGTAAAGACTCAATTCGTCCATATTTGTTTTATCTTGAGCCTGGCAAATATTTGTGCAGGTCAAGAGGTATAATGTCGCAAATCGCATATGCAACGTTGTATAATCGAGATCTTAAATTTGACATTCAAGATTATGCGAAGAATACGTTGTTTGTGTTGTTAGATATCAATGAAGAAGATTGGGAAATTCGTTGTAAAATGACAAACGAGCCTAAAACATTTTCATTCTATACAATGCGTCAAACGTTCTATAATGCATTTTACGCATTAAAAAAATATGGCGTTCCTAAAAATCAGCTTATGATATTTAATACCAGCGACAATACACCGTATTCGATTATGAAACAAATTCAAGCAAGACTTAAATTGCTTAACAATGAAATCTGAGACATTTTATAACGAATATATGGAATTATATTATTAAAAGTATAACGTTTCTCAGAATTAAATCTGGATAATCTGGAGATAATCTAAATGATAACTTTTACAACGTCACAATACGACATAATGTCTAAGATTTTTAAATGCGAATCTAAAGACATTATAATATGCAACGATGCAACAGGAGGCATGACAAATAACAGCGTTGTTGTTTCGGCGAATAACGAAAAGTATATTGTTCGACTTCCTGGCGAAGGCTCAGATAAATTGGTCAATCGAGCAAAAGAGTGCGCAGTTTATAATTTTTTACGTAAATTAGATTATGACAATATCACTCTATATTGTAATGATGAAGGTTTTAAAATTTCAAAATACATTCGAAATGCAAGAACTGCGAATCCTTACAACAAGGCAGATGTTGTTGCATCAATGCAAGCATTAAAGGCATTTCATAATCGAGATTTTATTACGGACATGTTTGACTTTAATCTTGAACAAAAACTTGTCGAGTATGAAAATCTTGCAGGAATTAAACTTGAAAGCATGGCTCCTGCGTATATGAACGTTCGTAATCGTTGTATGAGAATATTGTCGTGGATAAATACGTTAACGAAAAAATATTGTTTGTGCCACATTGATTGCAATCCTGACAATGTTATATTTCAACGAAAAGACACAAAACCAATTTTAATCGATTGGGAATATGCGTCAATGCAAGATCCGGATCTTGATATTGCAATGTGGGCGACATATTGTCATTACGATTTGAGCATGTTTAATCGACTGTTGACTGCGTATTTTGGATGCTCACTCGACAACACAACAAAATTTAAGATTTACGGATACGCTGCATTTGCAGGACTATTATGGTGGGTGTGGTGTGAGTATAAAAAACAGCTTGGCGTTACGTATGGAAATTATCAAAATGAGCAATTTGACACGGCGGATAAATACTCAAAATTAGTTGAGACATATCTTAACTATACTAAGAAAGATGCTTAAAACAAAGCATCTTTTTTTTTTGAAAAATGTATTAAAAATAGTTTACTTTTCGTAAAAAACATGATATAATATAACTAAGATAAATTTAAGGAGGCTCTTAAATGGGTAAAGTTAAATCAGCGATTATACTCGCAGCTGGTCGTGGAAAACGACTCAACGAACTTACTGAAACGACGCCTAAGCCGTTGTTGAAAGTAAAAGATGAAGTGTTGATAGAACGTCTTATTCAACAGTTCAAAAGAAAAGGCATTGACGAAATTTACGTTGTCACAGGTTATAAGTACTGGGAATTCTATTATTTGCAAGATAAATTCGATGTAACGCTTGTGTACAATAAAAAATGGTTTTGCACAAACAACATTATTTCGTTTATCAAAGGTTACGAAGGTCGTTCTCGAATTTGTAACGAATCTGCAACAATCATGTGCGACGCAGACATTTATATCGAGAATGAAGACATCATCGAACAGACATTTAATTTTTCTGGATATTATCTTGAACACTGCACGAATAAAGACATTCTTAAAAATGAGTGGACGGCGAATATCGACGAAGATAATTGGATAACTGATGTAGAAACTTCGTCTGATATAAACGATGGCTATGTATTAAGAAGTTTTTCGTATTGGATGCCTGAAGCGCTCGACAAATTATACAGACAAGCAAAAGAATTAACGAAAGATGGTCAAAATATGCAACTTTATATTGACAACATTCCTTGTTTGATAAACAAAAGAGAATATCCTCTTTTAGGACGAGTCTATAAAACACCTGCATTGCTTGAAGTCGACAACTTAATTGATTATGAAAACGCAAATAAGGAGTAAGAAAATGAAAAAACCACAAAACTATAACATTTCTGTGATTGTTGTGCCTGCGTTGATTGTAATTGCACTTGGCGCATTGATAAGCGTATTTTCAACACAAGCAACAACCGTCATTTCTGTTGTTCGTGACTTTTTAGGTGAGTATCTCGGTTGGTATTATCTGCTCTTTGGCTTGGCTGCATTTGTGCTTGTGTTGATTTTTATTTTCTCTAAACTAGGTAAAATCAAACTTGGCGAAGGAAAACCGATGAATGTCTTATCGTATGGCATTTTGATTTTCACTTCTACGATGGCAGCAGATATTCTTTTTTATTCATTTCACGAGTGGACGTATTATTTCAATTCGATAAACGCATTGTCTGAAGCAGGTCAAACAAATCAGATTCTTATTTCGTCCACATACACGTATTTTCATTGGGGCTTCATACCTTGGTCGTTTTATCTTGTGTTGGCTGTGATTTATGCGTTCGTATTTTTTGTAAAACAACGTTACACAGCACAATCTATGAGTGCGATATGCGAGCCTTTATTCCAAAAAATAAAACACAGAGGTTTGCGTAAAAGTTTGATGTCAACGATGAATTGCACGTCTGTTGTAGGATTGTTACTTGGAACATCTACTACATTTTCTGTAACAACTCCGCTTATGTCTGTAATTGTTTGCAAATTGTTTGGACTTACAAATACGCCTCTCATTTCTATTTGTATATTGTGTATAATCGCAATAGTTTATACAACGGCAGTTCTTATTGGAGACAAAGGCATTTCAGTTATCGCAAACATTACAACGATTTTGTTCTCATTATTACTTGTGGCCTTTTTTATTCTTGGCGGACCGAGATTTATACTTGAAAATGGTATACAAGGTATTGGCAATATGTTTGCAAATTTTGTTAAACTTTCAACTTGGACAGATCCTGCAAGAACGTCAAATGGTTTTGTACAAAATTGGACAGTCTTTTATTGGGCGTACTGGATTGCATGGTGTGTTGCAACACCGTTCTTTATTGCAAAAATAAGTAAAGGCAGAACAATTCGACAAGTATTGGTACAAGGTGGAATTTCTGGTTTACTTGGTACATTCGCAAGTTTTACGATTTTTGGTGGTTTTGGAATGCATACACAAGTTCTTGGTGAATTTGATTTTGCAGGAAAAATTGCAGCTGGACTTTCTCCAGCAGAATGTATTATAGAGCTCATTATTTCGAAATGCGCGAATTATTGGCAAATACTATTCGTACTCATTTTATTGACAATGTTTGGTTTATATGCATCAACGTTCGATGCGCTTACAGATGTTGTAAGTAGATTTTCATACAAATTTTTAACGATCGATAAATCACCCGCAAAAGGAATTAAAATTTATTGGGCGATATTGTTTTTGATTTTGCCGATCGCGTTGATTTTCTTAAATGAAACGAATCAACTTTTACAGTCGATGTCAATTATAGGTGCAATCTTACTAACGTTTATAATGATTTGCATTGTCATTTCGTTTTTTATTGAATTAAAACAACGCAATAATACGTATAACGTATTGATGAAATATGATTTGAATAAACATGTCGTGGAGAATGAAAATGAGAAATCTAGCTTATAAAATATCTAAAGAAGAAAAACAGGCAAAAATTAAAGAGGTTTGTCTTGGCTTGCTTAACGCGTTTATTTGTGTTTGTAACAAATACAATCTTAAGTGGTTTGTCGACGGCGGAACACTTCTTGGTACAATGCGAGACGGTCATATGATACCTTGGGATGATGACGTTGATGTAATAATGCCAAGAGATGATTATGACGAACTTTGCAGACTGTCTCTTGAAGACATAAATCTTTTTGGACATCGATATTTCTTTCAAACATCATTAAACGACAATTGCTTTGAAGTTCATGCAAAATTACGTGACAACAACACTTGTGCATTGACTCCTCGTGAGTGTTGTGGAAATCATAATCGTGGAATGTTTCTTGACATCTTTCCTCTCGATTATGTGCCAAAAGATTTAAAAACTCGTAAAGAGATTGCGGCTTGTGTTAAAACGATTGCTAAACACACTCATCAAGATGAAAAATTTGAACGAACTCCGCTTTTTTATATGCTGAATAAAGTGCTTAAAGACATAGGCGAGCAAAACAAAGATTCAAAATGTGTTGCAAACGCTGCATATTGGCGCTATGACAAACGGATCATTACATTTCCTGAAAGCTTCTATAGTTATTCGATGCCGATGTGGTTTGAAGGTATAACTGTAAATGTTCCGATTGGCGCAAGAGGTATTTTGCAAAAATGGTACGGTGCCGATTGGAGAACGCCGAAACAACTTCCTACAGATCATAAAGCATTTGTTGATCCGTTTAATTCGTTTAAAAATTATAACGGGTGTACAAAACAAAATTTTGAAAATCTTATGAAATAAATTTATAAATTGTTCGAAAAAAGACCTTATATATGGTTTACTTTTCGAACAATTTGTGATATAATATAATAAAGATATATTGGAGATAAGACAATGAAATTTAAGAAGTTTAGAGAAGATGTAAAACTTCCAATGAAGCAACATCTACCTGACGTTGGCTTGGACTTGTTCATGCCTGAAGCGTTTGACATTGCTCCTCTTGAAACGAAAACAATAGGACTTGGCTTAGGTGTTGCGATTCCTGAAGGTTTTGCAGGTATGCTTGTACCAAGAAGTTCGATTGCTGCAAAAGGACTTATAATTCAAACTGCAATAATCGATCCTGATTATACTGGCGAATTTCACATTATTGTGACGAATTGCTCGAATATAACACAGCATGTTGAAAAAGAACAACGTCTTTGTTCACTCGTAATGTTTAACGCGCTTAATGCACGTGTTGAGATTGTTGAAGAATTTGAAAACACAGAACGAGGAACGAATGGTTTGGGGAGCAGTGGAAAATGATTGAAGAATGGAAACAATATTTTTCGATTGATGTGTCAAACTTTGGTAATCTTCGAGATACGATTACGAAAAAAGAAGTAGTCGCATTACCAAAAAATGCAGGTTATTTACGTGTGCATTATAAAGGTGTTTGTCAATACGTACATCGATTAGTCGCGATGGCGTTTATTCCAAATCCGGATAATTTACCGCAAGTAAATCATAAAGATGAAAATAAATGCAACAACAACGTTGATAATCTTGAATGGTGCACGGCGAAATATAACTCAAATTATGGCACACGAAGCATTCGTCAATCTGAAAAAATGAAAGGGCGAATATTAACAGAAGAACACAAACGTAAAATTAGTGAAACAGAAAAAGGACGTATACAATCTATTGAAACACGTCAAAAAATAAGTAATACAAAATTGATTACTTGGGCATCTCGTTCTTCAAGTGAAAGAACTGCAATTGCAAATAAAGGTTGGGAAACAAGGAGACGAAAAAATGCAACGTAATATTATTATTTTTGACTTTGAAGTTTTTAAATTTGATACTCTTCTTGGCTCAATTATTTTACGAGATGACAGTGTTGAAGTTTTTCAAACTTGGAATTTAAACGACATTCGTAAATTTTATGAGACTAATAAGGATGCGATATGGGTTGGTCATAATTCACAATTTTACGACAATCTCATTCTTCAAGAAGTTGTTCGTGGAAAAAGTTCTCGAGATATAAAACGAAAATCCGATGAGCTTATTCAGCATTCTCGCAAGTCGTATCTCGATATCAATCTTTATTGGTACGACTTGATGGCGCAACACATGATCGGTTTAAAAACTGTAGAGTGCGCTGTTGGTAAAGATATTTCGACATCTGAGGTTGACTTTAATCTAAATCGTCCGTTAACCGATGAAGAAAAAGCAAAGACGGAGTCATACAATAGAGATGATTTAAGCCAAACATTAGACGATTTCTATAACACTTTGTCTGAGTTCACGCTTCGACTTGATATTATAAACGAGTTTAAACTTCCGCTTGATGCATTGCATGCAACTGGTACACAAGTTGCAGAAATGGTTCTTCATGCAGAAAAGATTGAAGGCATTGAAGATTGGTATTTGGCGCCTCAAATTTATTCGACATTACAAGTAAAGAATCAACAAGTGCTCGACTTTTATTTGCACGAAGATTTTCGTAGAGCAAGCGGAGACCCTAAACGAAATTTAGCAATTAGCATTGGCGGAACTCCGCATAAACTTGGCGCTGGTGGTATTCACGGGGCAATAAAAAATTATCACACTGATTGGGCGTATTATTTCGACGTTTCTGGTTATTATAATCTTGTGATGATAAATTACGATTTGCTTCCTCGTTCAATACCTGATGAGTATAAACAGTTTTATGCGTACATGTATCATGAACAGCTCAAGCTTAAAAAGACAGATCCAAATAAACGTTGGGTATACAAAATCATATTGTTGTCTGTCTTTGGTGCAATGACGAATCCATATTGTAAATTTTACGATCCGAATAGAGGAACGCTTGTTACAATGGTGGGTCAAATGTTTCTTGTTGATTTACTTGAAAAACTTGAAGGTAAAGCAACAATTATTCAAAGCAACACAGATGGTGTTATAGCAAAAGCTCTTCCTGGAGTAAGTGAAGAAGAACTTCGAGCAATTATTGACGAATGGCAAACTCGTACAGGCTTTGTGTTAAAACTTGAAAAAGTGTATGATATACATCAACGAGACGTCAATAACTACGTGTATCGTACAGAAGATGGAAAAATCAAAACTCTCGGAGAAGTTTTTAAACACTACGATGCTTGGGAAAATCCGTTTTATGAAGACTCGTACAGAGCAAAAGAGCCAATAATAATCGAGCATGCAGTTGTTGATTATTTTATGAAGCATAAGCTTCCTGAGGAAACGATCGAAGAAAATAAACGAACTCTTCGAATGTTCCAATTTATTTGCAAGAAAAATACGTATGACTATTTAAGCATTGAAAAACAAAACTTGCAAACTGGAGAAGTCGAGTCTGAAATACTTGGAAATGTTTGTCGAGCATTTACGTACAATAATAAAGATGTAAAACAGACAATTTTTAAACACAAAGCATCAAGCAGAGCTCCAAAAAGTACACTTCAAAATGTACCAGACAATGTATTTGTATACAATAAAGAAATTTTGTCTGATGAAGCAATCGACAAGCTTATTCCTCAAATCGATTTTAGTTATTATGTAAATCGTTCATATGAACGCATTGCCGAATTTATTACAATGCCAAAGGTAAAGAAAATAGTATGAGCAAAGCCACAGAACAAAAAATCAATCAAATTTATTGGACGCTATTTAAAAAATGCTTCAACAACAGCTCACTTGCTGCTCTTTCAAGAGGTAATAAAAAGCAAGTAAAACAAGCTGTGTTGAAGCTGCAATCGTCGAAGCAATTCGACGATTTTGCCAAAAAGTTTTCTAAAGAGCTTGCAAAACAAGGTTTAAACGGTACAAAAGGAGTATGGCATAAATATTATGAAGCTGCTCGAGCAAGCAACTATATTTCTTTAAAAATGACGTATAAAGAGTATGAGTTTAATAACTTGACTGCTGCAGCAAAACATAATTTTACGATGATTAAGTCGATTCCAAATAAATTTTTGGAAGTGCTTGAACACAAATATACTTCAACGCTTATTGAACAAGTTGCAAAAGGTTCTATCGGGCGAATGTCATTTAGACGACAGCTTGAACAGCACGGACACAAGAACGCAAAGCTTATTGCTCGAACAGAATCTGCAAAATTACAAACGGCGATTCTTGAAGAACGAGCAACACAACTTGGTAGCATCGCGTATATTTGGCTTGCGTCAAACGATAGACGAACTCGAGCTTCACATAAAGCGATGAACGGCGTTGTCGTATTTTGGCGTCCTGAAAAAGAGCAACCCAAACTTGATAACATGCAAGGTAATGCAGGTTGTTTTCCTAATTGTCGATGCTCTCCGCAACCTATTGTCGATTATGACGATTTGACAAAGTATTCGTATCAAGTCTACGATTATCGAAGTCATAAAATTATCACAATGACTAAACAAAATTTAATTAAAGCCTTAGAAAAGGGTGAATTGTAATATTTAATTACATTCGATAAACAAAAGTAACAATCTGAATTAACCAGATTAAATCTGAGACACTTTATAGGTTTGATAATATAAATTTATACCTATAATATATTGAATCTTAGAGATTATCTAAGAACATCAAAAATTCGTAAGTAAACTACATTAAAAGGAGATAGAAAAATGGAAAAAAATTGCACTTTTTTGCTTGACGAAATGGCTGAGGAGATGAATAACACACTCAAGCATATTGAGAAAGTTATGTCTGAGCAAAAAGAACTTGTTGAACTTGTTAAGAAAAACGACAAAGACAATAAGTTTAAAACGTTTATTAAAGAAGCTTCTGAAAGCATAAACAAACTCGAAGATCAGCTCAACACTTTACAAGTTCGATATCAACGTCTTGCATCTGTGTTGGAAGTATGTCATAACAATGAACAGACAGCGGTTATTATAAGCACACTTTGTCTTGCACTTGGCGTCATAAATGAAGACGCTTTAAAAGAGTAACATGAATTTCATTGAGAAAGTTTTAAAACGCGAATTGTACAAAAGGGACTTTTACAGTTTTGTAAAAGCCTTTTGGCATATCGCAGATCCGTCAAAATTTGTTGATGGATGGCTAATACAGTATTATTGTGAAGTCTTTCAATACATGTGCAGATGTTGGGTAGGTTATACTGAGAAAAACATAGTTATACCAAAACACACTGATGACGATATTATTATTGATTGTAGACAAAACAAACAAAATCTTTGTTTGATGGTCCCTCCAAGACATACAAAGTCTATGATTTTTAACGTGTTTGGGCCAGTATGGTTATGGTTGTCTGCGCCAATTAAAGCTGCATCTGTATCACACACTGGTGGACTTGCAACACAGATGAATACTAAGCGACATCGAATTCTCAATAGCGAAGAATTTCAAGATTTATATCCCGAAATTCAACTTGTCATAAATGCGAAAGGACAACTTGTTGATAGTCGTGGTGCAGAGATGTATTCTATGAATAGAAACGCATTTACTGGTTATGGCGGCGATGTGATTATAAACGACGACTTAACTAACGCAGAAACAGCTCGCAAAGATCAGGCTGAAATGGCAAATGCTTGGTCATATTATCAAAACACGATGCCTTCTCGTATCAATGACATCAACAAATGTATTATTATGAACATTCAACAGCGTCTTGCACCCAACGATGTTGCTGGTCACATAATGAACGATCCGAAATTAGCGGCAAGATATGTGTTTATTACGCTACCCGCAATATTTCAAAAGCGAACGTTTATTGTGTTTCCTATTTCTGGACAAGTAAAATGTCTTGAAAAAGGCGATTTCTTGTGGCCTGAACGATTTGGAAATTATGAGTCATTGAGAGCAGATGTTGGTGAAACAATTTTCGAAACGCAGTATTTACAGAATCCGATTGCGTCCGATAAAACAGCAATAAAACAAGACATGATTGTTGAAAAAGATTTGTCTGATACACCTGGAATTGAGAATGCAGAAATAACGTATGCGTCACACGACTTTCCTGTAAAAGACAAAGATACATCTGACTTTTTGGGCTCTTGTCTTGGATATAGAGTTCGAGGTATTTTGTACATCACAGATTGTCTTGAAAAACGAATGGGCTTTACAAAAAGCGTAGAATATGTACAACAAGTTGACAATGTCTATCCTGGCACAATACAAGTCATTGAGGATAAAGCAAACGGTTCGCCTATATTACAACAGCTTCAAGACACTGTCGCAGGAATGCAAGCATTTCAACCTGGTACTGCTTCGAAATTTCAACGTCTTGAATCTGCATCATTGTATATGACGTCTGGAAATGTTATATTCGTCAAAACCGTCTTTAATAAACTCACACAACAATGGGAACTTTCACCCGCATTACGAAATCTCAAACAACGACTTTTAAGCTTCCCGTTTGTTGAGCATGACGATATTTGCGATGCATTTTCAATGCTTGTGTTGTTTGTATTTATGGACCGTAAAAACATGGTTTATGGCAGAGCGTTTAATGATGAAAACGTTGTAGATGCAACAAACTATGAGAGTAATTATTCGACTATTTTCTTTAATAAAGAAGGCGATTTATGGAAAGCACAAGAAATTAAAGTTAAATACGCCGAGAAGACGAAGCTTATTGTTACTCAAGAAATAATGTTTAAAGCTTCACTTAATGACGGTCTTGAAAAGCTTAAACAATTTGCGCCAACAAAGACTGTGTTCATCGATTGCTCTGCAACTCCTGCATTGTCTGGCATGAATTCAAAGTCTGTAACGGTTGAGAGATATGAGATCGATGACTTTGATAAGAGTATTGCGCAAATGAACTTGGCATTTTCGAACAAGTCTGTGTTGGTTGATAGACATTGCGTGTTAACAAAAGCAGACATCGAGAATTTTAAGTTTGCAAAATCAAAAGATGAGAACGTCAGATATCAAACGACAAAAGACGGTTTCGTTGCATGCATGCGCATAGCATTAAAATACTTTGGCGGAATTGCATAAAATTTAAAAATTTTTTGTAAATAGGTATTCATTTTAGTTTACTTTTCGTAAAAAATGTGTTATAATATATACAGATGAATAAAAAGGAGACTAAAATGATACCTACTTACAACGAATTACAAAATCTACTCAACACATTGCCCGTCGGTTATTACATCGGGCGCAATGTGCCTTTGACATTGACAAATGAAAACGGCTCATATTATTTACCGATGAAAGACGAGGCATATATTTCGTACCCAATGATGTACGATGTGTTGCATAAAATTGAGAATAAACTTACTTCTGAAAATATTGAAACCTTATTGAGAACTATTACATATCATGAAATTGCGCATGCATTTATAACTCCAAAAAAATTGTTTGTCAACGACGTTATAAATATTTTTGAAGATGAACGAATTGAGTCGATATGCAGAAATTATTTTAAACAAACAGATTTCAAACAGCTTTTAATGCTCGTCAATGATTGGGATGGAGTTAGCCCAGCGAAAAACGACGATCCAATTACTAAATGGTATAGTTTAATTCGTTATCATATTGGTCCTAAAGAATTTTTAGATAAAGCAACTGAGCTAATATATCAATACAGATTTCTTAATCGTAACGCAGACAGTTATGATACAAGAAAATATCAAGACGCAGTACATAATTTATTCATAGATTTTACACAAGCCAACGATCAATCAACACCGGCAAATGTAAATCAAAATGAAAGCTTGTGTTCCGGTAAAGGTGATACTAATTACAACGACAGTTTTGAACTTACAAATAATGAAGTAAAAGAAATTTTTACGCTTGCTCAACCGTTCGCAAACGCAGATATTCAAGAAAAAATTGCAAACATTATTTCTGCAAACAAAAAAGTAACAAAATCAAATGCATCTGCAATAAACGCATACTCCGGAGTATTCAATCCTCGTTCGGTAATACGCGACGATTATAAATGGTTTGTTCAACAAAATCGACAAGGCAATGTTAAACAGTATTCTAAAATCAAGCTCAATTTGTTCATTGACAACTCTGGCTCGTTTTGGTTAAATGAAACCATCGTAAATCAAATTTTATTTGCGCTTGCAAAACTTGAAAAAGTTAACTCTAACTTTTCGTTCGACCTTGTGACAATGAATACGTCTTTTTCGTTAAAATCAAAAGATTGCAGACAAATTTCTTGTGAAGGTGCTAATAATATTCCAGATGATGCAAAGCAGATAATCGATAAAGTCCAAGATAAGCAGACGATGAATTACAACATTGTGTTGTTTGATGGTTACGCGTTTAGCGGTCAAAGAAATGGAAATCATAAAAATTTCGGATTTTTCAATATACCGAATACGGTAATGATTATAGAATCGTCGAATAAAGAACTTGCTGACACATATTGCAAAAACACAAGAAGAATTTGTTCGACTAACTATCCTGAAGAGTTATTTAAACAAATTTGTATTGCACTGAATTTTTTGTTAAAATAATTTTAAAATAGTATATCAAAGTAGTTTACTTTTCGTAAAAAATATGTTATAATAGTACTATAAATAAATAATTTATAAGGAGTACATAATCATGCAAATCAACAACATCAAAGTTCAACTTTCGAAAGACGGCACCGTTTGGTCGACACATCAGGACGGAAGTTGGAAACAAATCGACAATCCGGCCGTTATAATGCAGCTCAAAAAACTTGTTCAAATTTTTCGTAAAAAATCATACAGCGATGCATACAAAAATATGTTTTTCGAAAATTCAATGCGAATTATTCGACAATACGAAAATGCTAAAGAACAAGGAGTTGAAATTTCCGAAGAAACGGTTGACAAAAGCAAAGCAACTCTCACAAAACTCATCAATTTCTTTTCCGAATTTCAATTCGAACCCAACTTTAGATTCGTGAACACTCTCTGTAATCACTGCATTACTTCTGGGGCATCTGATGCAAAAGAATATATAACTAATTATTTCAGTCTTACAGATCATCAATATACTTCGTCAATTATCGAAAAGATGAAATCTCAAGAGTTTAGTGAAATACTTGACGATATTCAAACTCTTGTTTGTACAAAACACATCAACAATCGCTTCAAAGTTTATTATGGCTCGCAAGGCACAGGTAAAACAACTGCGGCAATGAAGGAGACTAACAACTTGTGTATGGTTTGTCATTCTGCGATGTTGCCTGCAGATCTTATGGAAGATTTTAAGTTTGAAAACGGACAACCGAATTTCAAACCTTCTGCGCTTCAAATTGCAATGACGGAAGGACAAAAGATTGTGCTTGACGAAATAAATCTTCTTCCGTTTGAAAGTCTTAGATTCTTACAGTCTATACTCGATGGAAAATCTGAGTTTGTGTATAAAGGTCAGACAATAATCATTAAAGAAGGTTTTCAGATTATCGGAACTATGAATCTCACAGTAAATGGTTGTACATTCGCACTTCCTGAGCCTCTAGTTGATAGAGCTTCGGAACTTCGTAAATATACACTTACTGCTGAAACACTTATTGGAGCACTTATTTAAGTATTGGAGGTCAATCAATATGAAACAAATATCTTTTAGACAAACTGAAAGCGCACTTTTCAATCTTGACAGTATGCGGACAAAACTTTTGAATGAACAGTACGAACACCCTGAACTGGATGAGGAGTTGCAGAAGCAGATCGATGTGGTTGAGCATTTACTTGAAAGAATGTATTTCGGAAAGGTAACTCGCTCGGAGTGGAATAAGATACAAGAAATTGTAAATGAAAGAAAAATGCAAAGATATATTACTTGTCTTGCGAATGGAATGGATGAGCGTATAGCTGCAGGAGCATTGGAGGATTGATTATGAAATCGTTTCTTAAAGATTTTTGGTGGCTATTTCTTTTGACGCTGTTGCCTATTTGTGTTGGAGTATATACAATGCTAAATTGGCAAAATGTTGAGATTGTGCTCGGACAGGTACTTGCGTTTACGTTCGGTTGTTTATTACTTTTGGTTGCAGGAGTAATGATCGGCATGATAATTTTTATGGTAATTGATATGGAGGATTGAATGATGGACACTGATAAAAAACTTCAAACGAAACTTGATGACAAAGAGTGCGATATTGTAACTGGTTTTGCCACTTATTTAATGCAGAAACAACAGGACGAAATTGATGAGCTCAAAGCCGAAATCAAACGGCTTGAAAAGGAAAATGTTCATTTGTTAAAAGCCTGTAAAGAACAATTTACATTTAATACAACAACAAACAAAAAATTCAGTATTTTCAATTTGGCTAGAAAAGAATTTGCAGAAAAGTTAAAAGAAATAATACACGAGAGAGACTATGTTCAGGGATATGCAGAGATAGGTTTAATAGAGGAAATCGACGAACTGTTAAAGGAGTATGAAGGCAGTTCGAAAAAATCCCCAACGAGTTCTAAGTAGTATCAAATTAAAGAACTTCCGCCAAAGGAGACAAAATAATGGAATTAATTAAATCAATTTCATATTCGCAAGACGAAATACTGAAAAACATTTTGTACTTATACAATCGGTCAGAGACGTTTCAAGTAGATCCTTGTTACAGCAAAGGAAATTTTTATAAAGAAATCAATCGCCCCGAGTTTTGTTTTGATATTTTGCCAGCGTATGATTACGTGAAAAAGTGTGATTGCCGACATCTTCCGTTTGGAGAAGAGACGATTACGAGTTTAATATACGACCCACCGTTTCTCGCGACCAAAGGTAAATCGCTGACAAGCGACGATAATAACAATATAATCAATAAGCGTTTCGGAGTTTATCCGAGCGAGCCAGAGTTGTTCCAGTTTTACGAAGACAGTATAAAAGAGTTTGCGAGAATTTTGGTCGAGAACGGTTTATTGGTTATAAAATGCCAAGATAAAGTAAGCAGCGGGAAACAGTATATTTCCCATAAGATAATTCTCGATTATTGCGAAAAGTACGGGTTTTATTGCGAAGATTTATTCGTTTTATTGGCGAAAAACCGTTTGGTCGCAGATTGGCAGGTTAAAAATCAAAAACACGCAAGGAAATTCCATTCTTATTTTCTTGTATTGAGAAAAACGAGGGAGGCAGAATAATGGCACAAAAAAAAGAAAAAAATTGAGAATGCTTAACATTATGTATGGGCAGAGAATGGAATTATTCACACAAGCAAAACAATCAACCGAACGAGATATGAGGAGGGTAAAAAATACCAACTGATTTTGAGAATAATGATTATGTAGGAGTTCCTGCGGGCGAAAATAAAAAAAAGAAAAAGAAATTAAACAAGTTGTTGTAGACCCTAAAAATCTTGTTTTGCAGTAAATGCAATAGATTATGAAAATGTACCAAACATCATTCCATGTAATAATTATGATGGTTGCATAATAGTTGTTTTATATAAGGAGTAAGTAAAATGAATATAGTGAATTGCACGATTAATTGCGAGAAAGACATACAGACCAAACTCGACAGGAACGAGAAACTGCTTCGAGCTAAAACCGAGCAAATAGCCGACCTGCAATATGAAGCCGAGTTGATTGCCAACTCATCAATCGGGATTATTCGCGGAATACCTGATCACGTTCAGGCGACCGATTTGCATGAAATATGGCTCGACTTTGACAACGATCAAGGCAAGTTTAAACCTGACGGAAAAGATAGTGAGGCAAAACTCAAATTCATTGAAGAGAATTACGTGTTCGACGGAAAAGTACCGAAAGACGTGAAATTGAAAGGTATAACCTTATATGGGTATTGTTGGGAACTGCGGCTCAAATACGTCAGAAATGGTAAGGAATTCAGAATAGCGCTTCCGTGTTATAAGAATGCGAACAAGGATAATTACAGAAGTTTGAGTTATTCGATTGCGACGGTTGATGGCTGCTCTTACACGACCGTGTTCAGCACGATGTTTCTTTCTGAGCTAAAAGACGGCGTTACAAAGTTCTTGAACGGGGAGATAGGCAATGAATAAGAGAGAATACGCAAAACTAAAAAAATGGACGGACACCCTAACCGATGAGCAGCTCAAAGAAGAGTATTACGATGCGATGTTTAAAACGCTCGGCAGTCAAGCCGAAGAGATGTATGAACGAGGTTATGATATCGCAGATATACGCGAAAGAGAGAAGTATGAAAGGTGGTTGTCGAGGCAGAGCGATATGCTTGAAGATATTTGTCGAGAGAGAGGACACAGACACAATGCCTGACGAACTCTATATAAATGGCACAAAATATGTAAAGGAGAAGTAAATGACTAACTTTGAAAAGATAAAAAATATGAGCGTTGAAGAATTGGCACACACAATGAATGATGTAATAACAAACTGTTACAAGTGTCCGATTAGTAAATTTTGTAAAAAGAACGACTCTCGCGATTGTAGAACTTGTCAAGGTACGTGGGAAAAATGGCTTGAAAGCGAGGTGAAAAAATGACGACAAAAGAAATCTTAAAAATATTTCGAAAGATATATCAAAATAGTTTACATTTAAATTTATTTGTGATATAATGATTAAAAGAGGTATTAAAATGAGTATTTGTAATAAACTATATCCATTTCAAGCAAATATCGTCAATAAATTTCGAAATCGTAATAGGTTTGGTTTGTTTTTAGATATGGGACTCGGAAAAACACCTACGAGTTTAGCTTTAGCCGAGGTGAATAATTGTAGCAAAGTGTTGGTTATAACCATCAACAGCAAAGCGCTTGAGACTGTTCATGAATCTGGCTCTTGGCTTAATTGGGCGACGAATTCAACATTTAAATACGAGCAACTTACAAAATCGTCTACGGTGTTAGATTTTCAAAAATCTGCGATGTTGCCTCAAATATTCGTTGTGAATTATGAAGGTTTATTCAAACACGGAAAACGTTCTTCTCGTTCTTCAAATTTAGTGTTAAATGAGAATATACAAGAGTTTATAAAGTGTTGTAAGAAACAAAACGTATGTGTTATAATTGATGAGTCACACAAAATTAAAAATTTGCAATCTCAACAAACAAAAGCCATTACTCAGATTGTAAACATACTTGAAAGAACGTCGAATAATTTGTATTTATATCTTTGCACAGGCACTCCATTTACAAAAGGCTACATAGATTTGTATTCACAACTTAAATTGCTTGGTTTTGATGGAACAAAATCTCAATTTGTTGATAACTTTTGCATTAAAGGTAATGTACCTGGTTTGCTTGGATGGCAACAGCCTATTATTGGTTATAAAAACATCGATGCTTTGTTTAAACTTGTGCACAAATACGCAATAACGATTCGTAGTGAAGATGTTGCAGATTTACCTGAAAAAACATTTGTTGACATTACACAAACAACATCAAACGCATTTAAAATGTTTACGACAGAACTTGTTTCAGGACATAAAATTCTTGATTTCGCAGCCATAAACGACGTTAAACTTGATGCAACAGATGTTGCTCGTTATAATACAGACACAAAATGCTCGAATCCGTTTTTTAGAAACATCGACTATCCAAGTTTAGACTTTTTTGCTGAAACGTCTGGTACAGCTTGGTTAAGAGCACGTCAGTTGAGCGTTGGGTTTGTTGGAAATTCATCGAAATCAATCTGGTATGATAGACGTCGACTTAGTGCACTTGAAAGATTTTTAAGCGAAAACGAAGACAACTATTTACTTTTCTATAATTACACGCCTGAATTATATGAGATCTTTGATATCTGTGAAAAACTCGGATATAACATCGACGTTTATTGCGGTGAAATAAAAAGTCTTGTGTTTTATGAACGATTTGCAAAAATGTCTGAATCTGAAAAACTTGTCAATAAAAAGAACATCATTCTTGCAAATTTTGCATCGGGCTCTACAGGTATAAATTGGCAAGAGTATAACAAATGTATCATTTTTTCAACACCTGTTTACAAAGATTACGCGCAAGGTCATAAACGTGTTCATAGACTTGGACAAAAAGCAAACAACGTAATATATTATTGCTTTTATCAAAACAACTGGCTTGACTTACGAATGCGTGAATCGTTAAATGGAACAATCGAATATAATGAAGACATGTTTCAAGCAGATTTACAAAGAGTCAACGATTTATACAATAATTAAGATAATAGATTTATATTATTTTGAGTATAACGTATCTCAGATTTAATTCTGTGAATCCAGATGAAAAGGAGAAAATAAATGTATATTGAAGAAACAGAAAGAGAAGTACATCGCGGAGATATTTATTACGTATCTACAACGTATGTAACAGGCTCCGAACAACAAGGTGGAAGACCCGCTATAGTTGTATCGAATGAGCAATGTAATAAATTTTCACCGACTGTGAGTGTTGTGTATCTCACATCTCGTGAAAAAACAGACTTGCCAACGCATATTGACTTTAGCGATTCAAACTGTTCTGTGTATGGCACAATTTTATGCGAAACAATCTCAACGATATCTAAAGCAAGACTTGGTACATATGTCGATAAAGTGTCGAATGACATAATGCAAAAAATTGATGACGCACTTCGTATTCAACTTGCTTTAACAACCAACAACGATGTTTCAGATTTGCGATCTCAGTTGATGCATACGACTGAAGTTTTAAAATGCGCATTAGAACGTGAGGCATTACTTAAAAGTATGTATATTAAAGCCATAAAAGGAGAAGCATAATATGAGAATACGAAACGCAACTTTTTTGATGCAATGTTTAAAATGTAAGTGGTTTGTAAATGGAGAAAACTGTAAGTCAATACTCGATTGTGAAAATTGTCCTAACAATAAAGACGGTTGCAATTGTTGTAAAGAACCAGATGTTGGCGAAATATCTTGCAAATATTTTGAAAAAAGGAAAACAAAATGACACCCGAAAAAGAAATACAAAATGCAATAATGAACTATTTCACGCAGCTTCGAAATTCTGGCTTTGACAATTATGTAGAACGTCGTCAAGCAGGCGGTTTTGCATATAAAATGGGATTGCCTGATTTGTGGGCTATAATTTTTGGAAAACACATTGAAATCGAAGTAAAGGCTCCAGGTAAACAAGCTCGAGCAACACAAGAGAAATGGGCAAAACGCTTCAAGCAAATGGGCGTGGAGTACATTTGCACAGACAACGCCAATGACGTTGTTGAATTGGTACACTCAATAGGTATAGAATATTTTGAAAAAAGGAGAAACAAAAATGAGTGAAGTAAAAGAACGTGTAATCAAAGAATATGAAGAACTTGAGATTAAACACAACAAGCTGTCAAAGTTTATGCAAACTGAAGCATTCACTAAGATTCCAACATTGCAACAAGTGTTGCTCGTAAATCAAAGTGAAGCGATGCTGCTCTATTTGAACATCTTGTATCAAAGAATCAAACTTTGGCAAGATTGAATTACTTTTGATGCTTTGAATTCACAGAATTAAATCTGGTTAACAATAACGCAAATATAATAATTTATATATTAAATTTTGTATTGTTTCTCATATTTAATTCTGTGAATTCGTTTTACATAAAATTATTTAAAAAGTATACGAAATAAAAATTGTCAAAAAATTTTAAAAAATTGCTTAAATTTAGTTTACTTTTGAAAAAAAATATGATATAATATAACTAAGATAAATAATTTCAAAGGAGATTTTAAAAAATGCAAACCTATGGCAAAAAATTTATTCGGGTCGAAGTTACCAAGCTGGTTATTTCCGACAAACTTTATGAAGTTTTCAAAAACTCCGCTCAAAAAATTCGAGCTTCGTATGGAACCGATTGGTCGGAAAAATTAAAATGTTGTGGAATGACGGTAAGTAATGGCGAAAGATATTGGCTTACTTCTATCACAAGTGACCCGGAAAACTTCAAAATCGAAATTTTTAAGGAGGTGGCTTAGTTGATACTTCGAAGAAACATTAAATTTGCAAATGAATGTCTTACATGCATCTATAGAAAAGATGCATGTAAGATTAAACTTTGCGACAACTGTAAATGCAGATTAAAGAACGCAGATGTTGCTTGTGCATGTCTTGAAGTCGTAAATGACAACGAAAAACATTGCACGTATTTTAAGGAGAAATAATGGACGTAAAACAGATTAAGCCAAATCATTGCGATCACATAAGTGGCTACAAAGAAAAATACCTCAATGAGATGTTTGCAAATGAGTTTGTTGTTGCTCAACCGAAATATGATGGTGAGCGAATGCTAATTCATTTGGAGAACGACGAAGTTGCTTGTACTTCAAGACGAATTTCTAAAAAGACAAACAAATTCATGCAGAATGAAGACAAACTTCCTGAGCTCGTTTCAAAATGGAAAGAAATTTCTGCAATACATCAGCTCGGTTACACTGTTCTTGATTGTGAGTGTTACCAAAAAGATTGGAGCACGATTGTTGGCATTTTGCATTCTCTTCCTGAAAGAGCAACAAAGTTATGCGAGCTCAACCCTCCAAAGTATTCTGTGTTCGATTGTCTTTGGTTTGATGGCGAATGTTTAATGGACCTGCCTTATATCACTCGTCTTAAATACGCAAAACGAGTTGTTGAGATGTTTAATTGGCCTCAAATGCATCTTGTAAAATTTATGAACGACGATTTAATGCCTGACACACTTACGCATTATCATTTCGTAAACTCGATTGAAGAAGAACAAACTGCAATGCAAAATGCGATTGCATTAGGTTTTGAAGGCATCGTAATTAAGTCTTTGCAACGAAAATACTTTGATGTTGGCGCATCGCTCAAATGTAAAAAGTTTGAAACAGTAGATGTTGTTGTATATGATTATGTACAAGGCAATGGCAAATACTCTGATACTGTGGGTGCATTATCCATCGGGTATTACGATCCTGCAACACAAAGTATCAAGCACATTTCTCAGGTAAATTGCGGTACAGACGACGAACGAAATGTTTGGAGAGATAACTGGGCGCAACTTAAGAATTCTGTGATTGAAGTAAAATGTCAGGAAGTTACTGAGAAAAGTTTGCGACATCCTGTGTATATTCGTAGAAGAGACGACAAAGATTATACGATGTGCACTAAAGACACAATATTTAAAGAGGAATAAATTATGTGTAATCATTATTTGAACGGATTTTGCAGTCTTTACAATACTTGTCCTCGTTGTCCGTATACTGACGACGAACAACTTGATTGCGAAGATTATGTCGAAGAAGAAATTGTTTGCGAAAACTGTGTAAACGGCGTTTGTAGAAAGCTCGATATGTTTTGTACGTATCCCGATTCAGAAAAACAAACCTGCGATTATTTTAAGGAAAAATAATTATGAGTGAATTAAAGCAATATTCGCTACTTGTAATATATTACGATGGACCTGCAAAGTTATTTTATAACTATCGTGAATATTACAGTTTAAGACCTATCGGAAAAGGTTTTATACAAGCGCACAAAGATGTAAAAGCAGTATATATTTATGATAACTTCAATCATAAATTGATTGAGCAGATAAGGTGATTTAAATATGAAATACGCATTGTTTTGGATAGCAGTTGCGCTTGTGTTGATAGGTGTTGAGCTTTATAAAATTTTTAAGAAATAAGAACAAAAGCTTGGAAATTTTCCAAGCTTTTAATTTTGTTGTGTTTCAATTACTTTCTAAATAAAATTATTCAAAACGAATTCACCAGATTAAATCTGGTAAACGTTATGCGTTTTAATATATAAATTATTATTTAAACTATTACGTATCCCAAAATTAAATCTGTAAACTCAAACATTGAAAAGTAATTAAATGAACAAACGCCAAGTATTTTCATACTCGACGTTCGTTCAAGATAAATAGTGGAGATCTCATTTGAGTAAATGAGCTAGTTAAAGGTGATTTTGCCGCACGTAAACGACCACGTCTGATCTGCAGCAGTTTTGCCGAATTCTTGTGTAGGAATCTGAGTGGGATAACAATCTGTGCATGTAACGATGTTGTTGCCTCTGGAATCGCTTAACGTCATTGTAATGCCATCACTATGCGATGTTGAAGCAGTATTATCGCCATAAAACAGATTTACAAACATTTTGAACTTTGCAACAGCATCAGTAAGCTGCGAAATCGAAATATCACAAGTACCAACACGGCTTAAGTTCTTGTTGTGAACCCAAGCACCCGTTGCGTAAGAGTCTGTAGTCCAAAGCTGATCTGCTTGTTGAATAGAAATTGATGCAAGCGCATCGCCTTCGCCGCCAATTCGCACATCTTTAAACAATGTTGCAAATTTTTTATCATTGGACGAAATAGCAAGAATATAATCTGCAAGAGAATATCTCATTGTCTGCCTCCTTAAATAATTTCACCGTTTACAGTTATTGCACGTATTCCGTACTGATCTGCAATTATAACATACACAGGCGGAGCTTTACGAGCAGCTTTATCTGCATCTGTAAGTGCAGACATAGGTAATACCTGTATAATATAGCCGTTAATCAAAGGTGTGCCTTGTTCGATAATTGTATACTCAACATTGTTGTACGTAACGACTAACGTTTCATCTGTCCAAATTTTGTCTGTCGTCAAATAACCGCAATTGCGATAGTTTTCAAGCTCATTTGCGATTGTGGCGTATATTTTTGCAATACCATCAACGCTTTTAATTTTCGTAACAAGCAACGTCAAAAGACGATCTGTAACAGTCTGATGAAGAATAATGCGAACAAACGAATTCGTTAAGTCTGCGCCATTTTTGAGATTACCACCCAAATTACGAACATTGCCTGCAAGATAAACGTCGACGTTCATGTTGTTGGTAATGATGCTTCCATAATTCGTGTCAGTAATAACCTCTTCGGTTACAGCTTCAGGTGTAAACATATAATCTGCAACAGTGTTGTTTTTGTATACATTAATGTTGCTAAGATATGCAGGCATTGTCATTTCAGCAGCATACACTTTCGAATATTTGACTGCGAAATTTTCAACTACATCTGCATTTTCTATGACGTCAGATCTTGCAAAAATGATTTTCTCATTCACACCATAAATTGTAGAATCTGTTTCACGTGCAGTAGCAAGTTGTTTAAGCTTGTTGTATGTAGCAAGTTTATTTGTTTCTGCTGCACAAAGAGCGATGAGAATGAATTTGTTATCCAACGATTTGAGCATTTCAGATGTAATGCTTGTTTCGTCGACACCTTCAATCACAACAATTTTTGCACCGTTATTTTGGAAATACATCGACAAATACGCATACGTATCAGGAAATGCGGCTTTTGTATATATCTTAGATGCTTGCGTAAAAGATGTAAGAATTTCAGAGTCTGTAATAGTTGTTGTAGTGTTACCCGAAATTTTACCTGTGACACCTTCATGCGTATATAATACAAGTGTATCTCGAGTTCCGCTTAGTTGCGTCTCAACATGCTGCTTGATATTTATATCGACAAAGCGTCTTACATCAATATCATTCATTGATTTTATCTCCTTCTTTAATAATATTTGTTGTCACGTCATCAAACGCATTATCAACAGTTGTTTGTTTAATACATAATTTACAAGAAATATTTATGCTAAAATCATGCCGATGCCACATTACATCATTTTTAAACTCATTTATTGAAGTGTCGTTTGTTACACCTTCAAGATAAACTCCTTCTTGATATAACGCTTGACGAACTCGTTGAGTTCTAAATCTTGAAATGACATTATTCGCAATCATCGCAGAAGATGCGCCGTATATAATTACATAAACTTCATAAGACTTAAAAAATGTGATAGAATCATCATTCTCAGTCATGCTTTTGTCTGCAAGATTATCTCGTGTTCTAAGCTCAAACAGCATTATGCTGTCGCATTCACAAACTGTGTTGTATTGTTGCTCTTCAAGCCATTTATCAAGTGCTGCGCCGTATGTTGTAAGAGCATTTCGAATCATGTTTGCAGGCATCTCAGATTCAGAAATGAGATGTTTTCGAACAATTTTTTCGATGTCTTTAATATTCGAAAGTGTTGTCATATGAGCTTTTCTCCTTTCAAATATTTGAGATAATCTGCAAAATCACGATATCCTGTGAGTTGAATAACTTTAAGACTTGCTTCTCTGCATCCGAATTCGTCATAAGGATGTGTCTCATAACATCTTAAATAGTTGTTATCATATTCAATGATGTCGCCAACATCTATTCTGTACAAGCTTTTGCAGTAAAACATATATGTGATTTCTCTTGTGTTGCCTGTTTTAGACTGTTGCTCTCGACTTGTTTGAATCTGTAATGAGCCTCGAATTGTTGATTTTGTGTATTCAAGTTTTGTGTTACCATAATCGTCAACGATCGGACTTTTATTTACGACGTAAATGGGATAATTAAACGAAAACTCTTCTATCGCATCAAAGAAAAATGTAGGATCGATAAGATGATTCGTTTTCATTTTAATTCGCCCCCGGCACAGGATTTGATGTTACGACGAAAATGCTTGCAATGTGTTTTGTTTTAAGTAATGCCCATAATGCAGCGCCATACGACGTTTGATTCCAAAACATTGCTTCCTCTTCAGAACTCATTGTTTTATCGATGTCATACGTCTTAGAAAAACCGCCAACGCTCATTGAAGATAAAACGCCTTTGGTCGTTCCACCTCCTGCAATACTGTCGAGTGTATCTCCAACGGGTGCTTGTTGTTGTTGAGATATGAGTGTAGCATAATGTGCGATGCAATAACTCATTGCAAGTTTCCAGTCTGAACCATAAATGCTCTTAAAGATTTTGTTGTTTGCAATCTCATAAAGATTTTCAAACATTGTTTGACCTTCTTCAGTTTGCATAAACGCTTTAAATTGTGGCATCCAGAAAGTAAAATCGGCGATTGTATACGTCGGATTTTTTCTATCTGTCTGTATTCCAATTATCGCCATATTTATTTCTCCTTATTTATCTTATCGCCCTGCAAACATCAATGATGACGTTTGCAAATGTAATAATTTCATCCGTAACATCTTTAATATCTGCATATCCAGTGACTTTTCCACCACTTTGCAATTTTTTAAGCGCATCTGTAAAAACAACAATATCTTTAGCACGTTCACGAATATATCGAATTTGATTATCTGTCACATTATCTTTCACGCAGTCTTCAAAATTCTTTTCAGTTATATTTCCGTTTACAACAGCTTGAAGATTTTCGATATGACGATTTTCATCGTCTCTAATCGCAGTAATAACTTTAATTGCGTCTGCAGGAATTTTGCCTTCAAGATTTTTTAATGCAACGTTGTACGCATCAACTGCAGCTCGTTCGTCTTCAATTAACGCATTTATTGTCGCTAAATTTCCTGCATCATCTTTTACCGCTATTGCAGAAATTGCAGAAATTGCTTCGTTATAATCATTTGCTTTTACTTTATACTGTTTATTTTCATGCTTTACAATAAATTCTTTCATTGCTCACTCCTTATTATGCAAAATTGCACCGACAACATTGTTGTCGTTGTCGATGCAATTTACATAAAGCGTTTAATTTAAGTTCGAATTACTTCGTGAAGTCCCAATAAGATACAACACCGAATTCATCATTCTTTGTGTTGTAGGGCATCTGAATTTCAGAGACCTGTCCAACAAACGCCGAAGTATACGACATTTTGTCGATATTCGGAAGCGTAATATAATGCTGCATCGGATACGGCATATCAAGACGAACAAAGTCTTTTTCGTTCTTGTAAGCAACGATACGACCGTGATTGCCGGCGCCAAGCGTGTTAAGCGCGGGTCTCGACTTAATCGTAATCTTAACTTCGTCTGCAGATTCATCAGTGCCAAGGTTATGGTCGATGATAAATTTACGAAGCGTATTCGTATAAAGTGCAGAGAAACGAGAGCTCAAATCCGAGCCAACGAACGTCGGTACAAGGAAAGTATCAGGCATGATGCTGATGTTCATACCGCTGTTGAGAAGGTACGTCTCAAATACGCCGTTGAAGAAAGCAACGACCTTAGCATCGTCCATACCTTTAAAACCGGAGTTTGCAGCAGTTGCAGACTGGTTATCAATTGTAGTCGCCATAACATTTGCGTTGTTGAAAAGACCCGTAGTTCCTTCAACACCGGTATAAGCAACTTTCTGAACGAAAAGATCCCATCCAGCAACAATCGCATTCGAATAAATATCTTCGATCGACTTTTGAAGAGTGAGTTTCTTCATCTTCTCAAGCTCGATAAATCTAAGATCGTATGCGACCTCGAAAGTGAAGACGTTTACACGTTTCTGATTAAGTCCAGCATTGACTCTCGGAATGTAGTTAGCGTTATTGCCAACGACATTTCTGAATTCGTTCATAATGCCTGCCCAATCGACAGTGTAATACGAAACGTAATCGACAAAGCCACCGCCGACATCGATCGAAACGTCTTGGTTATACGTTACAAAGTATTTCGGCTCGTAAAGCTTTGTATGAAGCTTAGCAAGTGTTGTGGTAAGAAATGCAAAGTTCGTGTCATGAACTCGAGCATCTCCGATATACGGTTTGCAAACCTTCGAGCCATAAAGATCCGAAAGGCCATAGCAACGACCTCTGTTTGCTGCAGAAACGCTATCGACAAAGAAGTTTTTAGTTACTGCACTGGGAGTAAATGTTCCTTCCATAATTTCGTGCCTCCTTATTTAATATAAATTTCTGCATAAAGCAGAGTACCGTGTTTTTCTACCATACCGGTAAATACAGTGTTAGGAAGCTTAATATAATTCTTCGGCGAACCCGAAGCTCCGTCATTCTCTTCCGTCGTGCATTTACCATCAGCAGTTACATACACAGGTTTGTTCGGAAGAACTTTAGCTTCCTTTGCATCTGTATTAAGCTCAACCGCGATAAAGCCGTTTACGAGAAGGTTAAATGCTTCACCAGGAAGCGTCTTAACCGTCGTGCCAGGCCACTCGGTTGCAAGCTTAACATTTGTTGCAACAACAAAACCTGCAATTTCATCTGCAGTAGTAAGACCTTTCGCTTTAACAAAATATCCTTTTGTATCAGCAAAAGCAACAAGATCACCGAATTCAACCGGATCAGACGATGCATCAAGCGTTCCACCTGCTACATTGTATTTGTCAGACACGGTCGGGTAACCTTTTTTGAACATCTCAATTTTGTCCTTAATGATGAGTCCCATTAGTGTTTACCTCCAAATCTTTTTGCCCATGCAGCAGAAATGTCATCTTCTTCAACTGCATCAACAGTTTTAGTTCTTTTTTCGATAGACGTTGCGCTCGACTTAATCGAATCACCGGTTTTTACTTTGTCAGTGTCGATTACCTCTTCATCGTCGTCTTTGTCCTCTCCCTCGTTCTTAACGTCTTCATCTTCGTCTTCATCTTCATCAGTAATAGGATCTTCGTCCTTTACATCAACAAGAGCGACAAGCTTGTCTGCAACAGTCGCAAGCTTTTTAAGAGCGTCAATTTCTTCGGGAGACAATTCGTTATCAGTTACGCCGCAACCAGTGTTGTCAGGAGTTTCGTCTTTCTTCGGCTCTTCAGCAACGATTTCCTCGACTTCAAACTCTTTGCCCGTACTTTCATCACGCACATTGAATTTCATATTGTCTGTCTCCTTTTAATTTATATAAATATTATAACATACACTTTTCGAAAGATATAATCATTTATGAAAAAATTTTAATATCTCGATGTTCTACGTTTAACTCTAATAACACAAAATTGGTTGAATAATATTTTCATATTATCCAGCCAAAATGTGTCTTAGAAATTAAAATTATTTATTCGATGCATTTACATTCCGAGTCATGCCGACGATTTCATCAATCTTTGCATTCCAGAAGTCTGCATTAAACTTATAATTGTGCTCAATCGCATATGCTTGAAGTTTAGACATTACACTGTCCTTTTTCATAGCACCCGCAGATTTACCTTCTTGTTTAAACAATGCCGAAACACCCGCATAAAGAGCTTCTGCGTTTTCAATAAGTGTATTGCAAACGCCAAGCATCTCTGTTGTTGCGGCAGCATTATTCGCTTCGATTTGGGCTTTTACAGCTTCATCTGTTGCAGTGGCAAGTTCTTTAGAAAGTTTACATTTCTTACGAATTATTGCAACAAGTGTTATAGCAGCTGGTATCGCCGTCACAAGAAAACCGAATGCAGCATAAATAAGTCTAAAAATAAGTTCTACGTTCATACTCTCACCTCCTTTATCAACGACGAGGCAATACAATAGTAGGCATACCGGGCCGGCTTTCCATAGCAGACTCAATAGTTGCTCGTGTTTGTGCAACATCTGCTGCAATGGCATCAAACCCGCTTTGTGTTGCTGTGTTGATTGTTTCTGCTTTTTCTTCGTCTTCAGAACAAAACATCTCTTGCTCTTTGGGCTCGTCTTCAACGACATCTTCTTGAATTTTTTCAGGCTCTTCAACTTTTTCTATGCTATGCGAATTTTCATAATCCGCCATCACATCAAGCTGCTTGATAAATTCAACAAGTTGAGTCATTTCAGGCGTCACTTTTTGCTGTTCAAGTTCTGCACGAAAAGGTGCGACTTGTTCAGCTTCAAGTTTTGCTCGATATGCATTGACTTTGCTTTCGATCTCTTTAGATTTTTCATCCATAAGCGATTGAAGTCTTGTCACATACGAGTTTCTCAATTCAACAAGTTTCATTGCGTTTACTCTCCTTTTTAGATTATTTAATATATATCAACCCTTGCCACTTAAGGAAGAGATATATTACAGCTGCAACAAGTAACACTGCCACAATTGCTATAAGCGTCCACAGAAAACCTTTAATCGCTTTCGGTCTGTCGTCGTTAGATGCACCTGCAATTACCGCTCCAACAGTTCCTTTTAGCAATTTTGATAATAAAAAGAACGGACTTAAAATTGCCGTAAGCAGATAAAGCAAAAACAGATTGAGTGGCTCAGTGATTCCGACAAAATTCATAATCGGCTTTACACCGTTATAATGATATATGCGTTTACGTTCTCGATTTGCCCATTTATCTTCAATCGCTTTATGCTCATTTTGTTGTTGAGCTGTAGAAAGAACTTCGCTTGCATAATCAACTTTCTGTTTTTCAAAATCTGCTTTCTTTTCTTCAACTTCAGTATGTTTTACTGCTGCAGACTTTAACGTTTGCTTTACTTTGTCAACGAACTTTTCATCTTCAACACTTGCCTCAGCCAACACGTTGAGTTTGACTTTATCCATAGCATTGCCAAATTCAGACAAGTGTTGTTGAGACGTTTCAGATGTCGTTGTTGTATCAGGTAAGTTGTCAATTATTTTTGCAACTTCGTTTTCTACGTTTTCGATGCTTTTATTTGCGTCCTTTTCAGGCTCGTCTTGTTTGAGCATCTCCAATGCATTTTTTACATCATTCAAATCGTCTATCATATCAAATCTCCAATTTAAATTATTGTAGCCGCATCATTAAATGTAACACCAATGTTAAGTGTGAGATTCATGTTTGTAATTTTGTCTCCGTTATATTTTTACCAATTTACAAGTAATACTACGAGCAAGTTGACCTGTATCAAACAAAGGATGGTTTCCACCTTTTCTCTTTGCTACGCTTGGCGCGTTAGGTGCAAGTCTTCCATCATTTGAATAAATAATTTTTCGTGCATAATTTTCCATACGAAGACAAAACTTTTTAAGCTCGTTTTCGTAAGCGTCAATGCCGTTTTGAGCGTATGCCTTTAACGCCTTTTGTATAGTGTTGTTGATGTTTTGATGCGCCCATTGAATCGTCATATGCAACACTGGACGTGCTGGCACATTGTGCAACGGTGAGCCTTGTTCATGTACAAACATCAACTCAGCATTAGTCAAGCCAACGCTGAGTGTGTGTTTTCGTTTTGTCTTTTCTGCAAATACGCCAATTTCAATCTCGTATTTCGGAAGATTTTTGAATATTCGTAAAAGTTGTTTGTCAATAGACTCAGTCATGTGTTGCCTTAGCTATTGCGTCGCTCATAGAATTTGCTTTTACTTTACGAATATACGTTACATTGTCTTTGGTATATTTGACAGTGTAAACCGAATCTTCCATACGTTCAAGATCGTTGATGTACGAATTTGCCTTCATAATAAGTGCAGATTTTTCTCCTCCAAGAAGCCCAGGCTCAGATTGAATTTCTTTTACAATTGCTTCAAGTTTCTTTTTATTAGTTATAAAAGAAGAAATCTTGTCATTATACTTTTTATAGGTCATAGTGTCATCTTCAATTGCGTCTTGAATTTTCTTTGCGTAAGGCTTTTCTTCAAACAGTGTTGCCTTAGCGTTTGCGTATTTGTCAACATAGCGGCCTTGCGCCCAAGTTCCATCGGTCGTATCATAGCCGTACGCAACAACATAATCATTTGCTCGTTTAAGAATCGCATGCAAACGACTTCCGTCACGATACATTTCAATTACGTCGTATCCTTGTTTCGATTTTTTCGAAAAATCTGCATCTTTCATAGAATCTTTTACTCCTTTTAATTCGTTTTGAAGTCTGTCTAATTGTTTATACAAATCATCAAGCTTCCACATGTTGTTGTGGTCTTCGCACCAATCGATTTCACGTTCGACGGCGTCAATATCTGCTTGAATCTGTTCACGAGTTCTTGCATCTTTTACACTATCAAGCATATATGCGTTGATTTCTTTTACTTCCCAAACTCCTTCGTCTGCATAAAGTTGTACCAATATATGCTTTACTTTTCCATCAATATTTACATTAAGAATGTACTGTTTAATTTGCTCTCCAGGCACATTTCTATTTGCATTCCAACCACGAATTGATTCAACACTTACATCATAGCCTGCATTTTTCAAATACGACATTACGTATTCAATACCCGGATCATTGCGATACATTCTGGATAAGTAGTTAAGCGCGGCTTTAAGCGTGTGAATATTTGCGTCTTTCATAGTTTTCTCCTTATTATCAACGCTATCAACAATGCGTGCAATACCTGCTCTGCCTTGTTCGCAAAGTGCGACATGATTTCCTCTGATGTTTCGTTGAGATAAATCATCTTCACTCACATCACAGTCATATCCACAAGAAAGCTCCTTGTATTTGCCAGATTCTATGTCGTCCACAGCTTCCTTGTTGGTGATAACCAATGTACCGAGCATTACAGGTTGTCCGTTATCGACACCTTTATGAATGTCTCTCACAAAACCAACTGCGAGCTCACTGTGATTTTCAGAATTTACATCGACATCAGGATGTTGAATGCAAACAGGCTTATTCTCAAACGAAGCCATTGCTTTGTCAGAAAATACTTCGCTATCTTCACGATTTACTTGTACAATTTCTTCCGCATTATCGCAAGCATCGCCAAACAATTCGCACCGTCTATACTCTTGTTTTCCAGTTCTACTCAACACTGCGTCAGTGCAAATGAGATAACCTTCCGGCGTTTTATATTTGTGAGGACTTAATTTTTCACTAATTAGAAATCGCATTGTTACACGCTCCTTATCTTTGATATTATTATAACATAAAAAAGTGACAAAGTATAATCAAAGCGACAATAAAATGTCGCCAAATGTTGTTGCAAATTTTACATTACATGTGTAGTTATGCTTATTTACACTACTTTCAAATGTTTTTATTTCGAGTACGCCAGTTTCATTTTGAATTGTCTGCATCACAAACGCATCAATCATAACCTTTGCAGCTTTGTCTATGAGCGGCATTCCATACGCATAATTATACCACAACTCATGTTTCAAAATACTTAATTTTTGAACAAGATTATCGTGAATCATTTGGTTGCCTTCAGAAAAATTGTCATGCTTGTCATTAGCATTCACAAGTTTTGAAGTGCCATCAGGATTTGTGCCATATGAGCCAAACCAAACAACCTTTTTACCATCTGGCGTATCAACAATTCGTCGAGTTTTCATATAGTCCAAATACCTCCATTTATGCCATCATACTTTATCAATTCTTCTGCCCAAACTCGTGTGTAAGGTTTGTTTGCATTTGCTTCAGCATCATTCGAAACAGCCCATAAAAGTGTATCATCTATTGTTGCGACATTGTAATTATACTTTATGCCAGGATGCTCGATCGTTAAAAAGCCACCTCGAAAAAGTTGTTGATAAATGCTTGTTTCGTCCACAACGCCATTTAAGTATACGTTTACTGTTGCAGGATCTGTTTCAGTGTTTACAGGCACAATTTGTAAATTGAATTGTCTGAATGCGTCTTCATAATATTGTGCATCAAGTTGATATGTGCCGTCGTTGTTGTTTTTTATAATCTGTGCACGTAAAATCAACAACAACTGCTCATCAGTGAGATTCACAGACGCCGTAGTTGTAGTTGTACTTTGTGACGTTGCATAATAATCAAACGAAAAATTTCGTTTAAGCCCAAACAACTCGGCAAGCTTATCGAGCAGATCTGATGTTTCTCCAGTGTTGTATAAGCTTTGTAAATCTTGAAGAAATGTTTCACTAAAAATGTTTAGCAAATGCAAAAGTAAATCAGACGTTGGAGAAATTCCGTCGAATTCGTTATACGCAACATCATCGCCATTTCCCATTAAAAGCTCATACCAGATTTGAAAATGCTCTGTAAATGCCTCATCATTTCTCAAATATAGTGGAAGCTTTTGCTCATAATACTTAAAATCACGTAATGTTTGAGGAAGAAGATGTTCCATTTATATCACCTCTTAAGAAATAATAAGCTGTGTTTTAGTTTCGTTAAACGCATATTTTGTGTAATTGTAATACGTGTCTGTGTTAGTTTTGTTCTCAATCGTTATTCCACTATACAACACATTATATGTGCGTTGACCTTTAAACATCGGATCAGCCGAATAAATGCTAGAGAAAACCAAGTCTTTTGAAATTTGCTCGCCAATTAAAAGGTTGTTCGCATAATTAAGAATCGCTTTACCCATTATATCGAGCTCGTTATCTTCAAAGTATTGTGTCTTTGTAAAGTCGATAGTGATTTTAGGCGCAATACCGATCGCTTTTTTCCAGTACACCTTTTGTCCGAAAAACGAAATGTTCGAAGGTGTAAAAGTATACTCACCACTCACGCCTGTTGTTGTGTCAGCTGTTTTACAAGTAAAAATGCCAGGCGTAGATTTTTGATAAATTATTTCGCCAATCGTGTCGTTTGAAATAGTCCAACCTTCGTGTTGACGAAGTATTACATATATGCTACGATTTGTAACAGTCGTTCCATCAAGTGCAGTTTTATCCTCTGCTGTGTTATTGTTATAAATTTTTACATCATCAATACCAGACACAGCAAGCAAAGCACCCGTCATAGATTCAAGAACGGTCGTGCCGTTTGCTCCAGAAGATTGAGCTCGTCTTAAACGCAATTCATTGTCTGTTTCAACATTTGTACCGAGTATTGCGTCGTGTGCTTGATTTACTCCAAGTCCAAGTACAAGCATTGTCTGAGTTATCCATCCTGCAGGTGCCTTTACTTCTCCTTTTATCGAACATACAACCGTTATTTCTTGACTTGCTCCTGCAGCAAGAGTTATGGCGTTTCCGATCCATTCTGTACCAGATTTATCAACAAACGTCAGAGTGTTGAGCGTGTTGCCGTTGCCATCTAAGTCTCCAAACGTCTTTTCAGCACTTGTGTTGTTGGTAACCACCAAAGACGCCGAAGATGCTGTAGCAGGAAAACGAGTAATGTTCGCATATCTGCAAAGATTGTCGAGATAAATTCCAGATGCAGTATTTATGTCAAGATTCGCATACAAATTTTTCATAGTCTGCAAGATGTTGTTGATAATCAGCGCCAAATCGTTAACAAAAACACCGTCTGCGTTTGCTGTGTTTAAATCAATGTCCGAGCCATAAATTTCTTTGTATCTCGAAATAAGAACATCTCGAATGTTGACAAATTCTGCAATTTCAAGACCTGCGCTTGTTAGACGAATAAAATCGCCTATCTTAAAATTTCTCTCTTTAAACATTTATTTTACCTCCGATTTAGTATATATAATTCCTATAATAACACCATAACGTATATCGTGATAAATCTGAGAACTTCTGGTAATAACTTCTTGATTTGTTTTATACTGTGCCAAGCTAACTCTAAAGTCTGTGTTAGTAAAAGTTATTAGCACCACATCGCCAAGTTTTACGCTGATGTTGTTTAGCTTTATACAATTGATTGCCACGTCATTGTTCGTTAAAAATTTGCATTGAACTGTGTCACCGTCAATTTTTGTCACGATTCCTAAATCTGCAACATTTAACGTTCGAAACACATTCTCTTTTAACGCAAGCATTACGTCAACAAGCGAAGTGTTTTCATTGTCATTATTGCCGTGTGTTATCATTTTCTTGAACTCCTTTGCAAATATGCCGAAATTCTTGAACGAGTCTTTGCATTCATCTGAATATAAAAGTCGTTGCCTCGATTTTGCAACTCATAATGCATTTGCATTACGATGTATAAACCGTCTTGGTCTAACAATGCTGCAAAATTCTTTGTGACGTCAGATTGCGATTGAACATCAATTTGAATGATTGAGTTGTCTATTCTCAATGTGTCACCGCATTGAAATTGAAAAATGGGCAACACTGAGAATGTTACGCCTTCTGTTGTCATTTTAGGAAAACCGTTCGTAAAAATCATGTTTTCGATATTTAGTGGAATAACTCTGCAATCACTTTTACTTGCATCAAACATTGTCAAATACGAATTGCCGATACAATCAGAGCTCGTTATATACGAACCATTTTCTCGTACTTTACCTGCAATCCAATCTGCTACATTTTGCGTATCACAATTTTCAATGTCTTCAATAATTTTCTTCTTAAATTGTGTTGAGACATTCGGGTTTGTTATACCGCCCGCTTTGCAAATAAAGTTGATAACAGAGTAAAGATTAAGTCCAGAGTTAAAGCTCAAATTCATTCGTTGTTGTCCGTATGTTGCAACAAGATGCGATGCACAAAGAATCGTTACAGTATTTGTTTCAACGCTTTCACGTAAGTTCGTAATATACATTACACCGCCATCAAAAATCGTGAATGTTGACGTACTTTTATATCCGCATTCGATTTTCACGTTATAAAACTTACCTGCAACAATCTCAACGATATCTGCGTAATTTAAGTTCGAAATTTTGATTGAACAAGCGTCTTTAAGCGTGCTCATGTATTTGTCACCACTTACGCTAATATTTAAGCCAACGCCATCGTCGTTGTCTTCAATGACTTTTCGCCAAACTTTCCCACCTGCTGTGTTTTTTGTTGAAAGCGTTATTCGTAAAACTCGCATCCAGGCTTCCATAATCAGCTCCTAAACTTTTCAAGATCTTCTTTAGTTGGCTCAATACCTGTTTCAATAAGCTTCGTCAAAGTTGTTGTAAATGTTCTTGGGTCAATGTTTGATGCGCAAATGTAATAGTTCGACAAATCGTCTTTGTGCTCTTCATCAATGCAAATAAGAAATACTCGAGTGTTGTCGTCTTTAAACAATAATGTTGCGTCAGTGTAATTCACATACGATGTTGCATGATTGTTGATGTTACTTGTTGCTCGAATTATATTTTGATAATCGTACACGTTTATGTTGTACATGATATTCGGATCGACGTTATTTTTTTCGAAATTAAAGATGAAATATACGTTGTTTATACTCAAAAGTGTTTCTTGCGCACTATTTTGAGGAATTCGCCAAAGTTTTACAGACGTATCGATCGTTCGAATATATTCATGAAGCTTTTCATAATACTCATTAAAGCGTTTTATTTCTTTATCTGTGCCTTCTCTAAATTGTTGAATGCCATACTTGTAATAAACTTGTTTTGCAGTTTCATCTTTTTTTCTTGCTTCTGTATTAGCTAAAATGACTGCGCCAATGCCGATAGCCAAAGCACCCAATCCTGCAATAGCCCAACCTACTGGACCGCAACCTGCAGCAATTGCAACACCTGTTGCAGCTGCAACAGCAAATGTTGTTCCAGTAGCTACTGCTGTAATGCCTAAACCAATTGCAATGCTTGCAAGATAAGTGTTAGCAACACAGACTTCATTTAAAAATTCGTCTGTCACAATTTTATTTTCATAAAGCATCTTAAGAATCTGCTTGTCAACCTCATCCCAATCAATAAACGTATCAGAAAAATTTGCAGATTGTGCGTAAGTTATGTTCGGCAAAAAATTATCATCGGGATTCGCAACAGGTGTAAGCGTTTCTGTTGTCAATACTTCTTGAAAGCCAAACGAAAAACCGAGAGTGTTGATTTTTTCAGTCCATCCGATCGATTTAAGCACCATATTCTGACGTACAACGAATTGTGGTAGCTCAATGCGATTTTGAGAGTTGTTGTCATAACTTATTTTTGTGACTGTGCATTTCAGACCTTTGTTCTTTATCATTTCAAATCGTTCTTCAACACGTGCTAAGCTATATCCTGCTTCCTCCATAATGAGTGTTCGTCCACTGTTGGTAGAGATTTGTCCATTGACATTAAGTGTGATAGGCTCTCTATACATGTGATCTGATACAGGCGTACCTTCACTTGTTGGGTGAGTCGTTACAACAGACACATTACTCACAGACGTGTCATTAACTGTATCAAGATATATTGACACAGTTTTGTTTGTTTCCGGATCGTCGTATGAAATAAGTAAAGAGTATTGCATGAATCAACCTCCTAAAGCTCGTATTGCTTGTTGAGCTTGAGCACCAAGCATATCGATGTATGCATCTTTTTGAGAATCTGTAGTGCCATTAAATGTGTTGTTGTTGTTAAATGTAGCACGAACATTCGACGTCGATGTGTTGAGTATGGACGCAATCTCAGATTGTTTTTCGTACTCAGTCATTGTGTCAAAATTGCCACCTAACAGCTCGATTATCCAACCTAACGCTTCAGTTATAAAGCCTAATGCGTCCATGCTAATGTCTAAGAACGATTTAATCGTGTCTTTATTATTCATAAAGAATTCAATGACTTCGGTTTGTAAGTCGAGTCTGAATTCGTCCATCTCAATTTGAAATTCTAAATATTTTTCAAAAAAGCCTTGGTCGTAAAGTTTTTGATAACGCTCGGCGTATTTTGTCATGATATCTTGAAATTTCTGCCGCTGTTGATTTGTCATATAAAACAAATCTTCTTCAGACTCAATTCCAAGCATATCTTTTGCTTTTTCAAAACCATACGATTCAGACGCAGACAAACCATACGTGAAAGCGTTTTCTCGTGTTGTTCGATTTGACAAAAGCGATGACTTTAACATCGTATTCATCTCATCAAACACATCTTTTATAGATGACGTAATTATGTTCGTAAAATTTTTTGCGGCGCCTACGAATACTTCTTTTATTGACGTCTTAAATTTATCACTAAAATGAGTCGCAATATCATCGAACGACTTCTTTATTTTTTCGATGCTCTTTTTATCTGCATCAAATTCAACTGGCATCTTTAACCCGAATTCGTCCATTTTATCAACTCCTTATTTATTTTGGCAGCCGATGCTGGATTCGAACCAACACATGCAGGAGTCAAATTCCTGTGCCTTGCCTGTTTGGCTAATCGGCTAAATGGAGCTCCCATTCGGACTCGAACCGAAAACCTGCTGATTACAAATCAGCTGCTCTGCCAATTGAGCTATGAAAGCACGAATTACGACGTTTAATTCTGATGAACTTTATAAGCTGAAATATATTTCCATATTATCTAAATTATAAAGTGTCTCAGAATTAAACGTCGTTAATCAAGTTTTATTTCGAATACTCTTATTTAATGAGTTACGATTATATGATGCAACCATAAACATCTCATATAAATCAAGTGCTTCGAAACAGTCATAAACATCACGAAGTTCAGCGTATGTTGCAAGCTTGTTAGTGACGAGCGTGTAGATTATATGATGAACTCGTTTGCAGTTTATAAAGTCAACATTGCCGTCGATCAATGTTGTTGGAGCTTCATTTATTATTCGACGGAGCTCTTGAAAAAAGGTGTAAGAAATTCTTGCATGAAGAATTCGACAAGCTTTTGTATTCCTTCAAAATCGTTTTCGATTCCTGCAGGTATATATACTTCTCGACCTTCTGTTTTTACAGGCATCCATTGCTCTCCAGCTTGAACCTCAATTCTTTCAAGCACATTCGTAAAGAATGCCTTAGCGCCTTCAACACTCTTCATGTCACTTGCCGTACGAAGTGCAAGTGCTTCGATCGCATTCATTCTTTTGATGCGATAAGTGTTGTCATTGTAAACCAACGTTTTCTGTTCCATATTTATCTCCTTTATTCTGCCCAATTTGCAGAAATTGTAATATTGCCGTATCCGTAAATGCTATTGCCGTTTATCGTCTTTGTGTTGCCCGAATGTAAAAAGTAATATGTCTTATCGTCATTGCCATCGTATTTAGAAATATCTGTACCTGTGACCTTTACGTAACCGCCATAACCAGATTCATGCACGTTTATATCTCCAGAACCTATTGTTGTGTATGATGCAGGGTTATTTTTAAGTACGACTTTTATTACAGGCGATGATGTAGTATATGAAGTGTCCGCAGTCAAAGTCATAATACCTGTTGCAGCAGTTACTTCAATCTTCGGTAAATCTAATGCAACTTGCATTTTACCGTCTGAACCAATTGCTCTCGAAATACCATTGCCCGATGCAGTTTTGTCGTAAATCATTTGACCTGTTAACTCAAACGTAAAGCTTGAAAAATCATGAATTACGGGTGCGTCATTTGTTCCGATATTTCCATACAAACCGGGAATGCTATTGACATATCCAAACGCCATCTCTCCAGGCTTGAGCACAGTCCCTGTCGGTGCGTTTTGTGAAGTTATGAACTTCAAATTTGAAGATATAAGTTTTGTTGCCATAACTTCTCCTTAACGAATTATATCAATGCAATTTCAAGAGCAACATCTGCAGAAATTCCATCCGCTGTTACTGTGATGCCGTTTCCTGCTTGAGCGCTTATAACGCCATTTGAAACAGCGAGTCCGTTTCCTGCTTGAGCAATGCCTTTCGCAGATTTCGAAATCGTAGGCAAGTTCGCAGCAGGTACAGTTCCTTCAATGTCTGTTGTTGCAGTGATTTTGTCTTTAAATGCAAGACCTTTGAGATCGTTAAGCCATTTCGCGATCTTTCCAAGAGATGTTGCCACACTCTCTCCGCTCTCAACGTTTACTCTCGATGCAGCCATCGTAAAAGTCGAAAGAATATCTGCACCACCAAGAACAACAGTTCCAGATTTTCCGTTAACACTCGTAACGTAATTGCTCGGAACAAGAATTTCTTGCCAGTTTGCAAGTGTAGATGCAGGAGTCCTTTGCAAAATATATGTGCGATTTATATCCGTACGAATTGCAATATCACCGACCTGTGCGTTAAGAGCAAGCATTGCTGCCTCACTATCAACAACAAACACATCAGTAATAGCTACTGCAGGAATTACGCCTTCAGGTAATTTTCCATTTGCGTCAAGCACAGGCACATTACCTTGAGCTGTACCAGTGTTAACGTGTGCAGCAGTTCCTAAACTATCAGAAAGATCTGTCACAGATTGAGAAACAGCGTTTATAGCTCTAGTTGTTGCATCCTGAGACATTACAGCTGTTAAACTGTTACCTGTTTCCTGCTTAATCTCAATCTGTACTGTACCTGCTTGAATAAGGTCCACAACACTGTCGTTGTAGTTGCCCCAAATAGAAGCGCGTCCATTAACAACACCGAACGCCATATAACCTTTAGGCAGTTCAGTTGTTGTAGGAACGTTTGTTCTTGCAGTTCCATCGATAAGCTTTAAGTTTGTTATTAGTTTTAATGTTGCCATATTTTTTTCTCCTTTAAATTTTTGTTATCTCTAATTTTGGGTTTGCGATTGCATTTTCAACATCCGTTACTCGTATGTCAATCGCATTTACTTGAGTTTTTGTTGCGACGTTAGGATTGATAAGAATCGTTTGTCCTGTATCAATCCATCTATTGCTTTGATATTTCCATCGTGTGTTCGTCTCAAATACATCTGCGTAATCTCCGTTTAGTGCTGAAACGTTGTTCAAATTCTCAATCGTTATAAAGTCACCTTTATACACGTTATTAGATTGAATCAACATCGCTTGCACTTTTGCGTTAAACTGTGGAGGCGTTGCAATCTGAGCACAAACTTTTTTTCGTTCAACTACTTTCATTTACAACGTTCTCCTTTTTCAAAATCGTCAATACGCCGTCGTAAATTGCAGTCTTAAATTGATTGTTCTTAAACTTTACTGTAATGTCGTAAGAGTAATTTCCTGCTTCAAAAGCCTGTGTTGTATTACCGTCAATCAACAATCCGTATTGAGTGTCATCGATTTTCGTAAGCTCAATCTGTGTTGCTAGTCTTTTACAAGTAAATATCACAGACTCAACATTTGACAATGCAACATCGTTTTGATCTGTCAATATAAAATCAAATGAAGCATAATCGCCTTGTATAATCTCAATATCGTAATTGTTTTTTATTGGTATCATACAATTGCAGCTCATAAGCTTACACTCCTTTTACTTGGTCTCTTACCCATCCGTCGAAATAGCATTCAATTTTTGTAACTACTTCGTGTTTTAATGTTTTTGTACCATCTTCAGCCACAACCTCTTTTGCTTCATACCTTTTAATTTCACGCCGCCTTGTTGCTTCAGTATATGCCGCCTCGTACGGATTTTCACCATCTGCACAAGTAAAAGGCACAAGCTTTCTTTCGAGGAATTGCAACTCTTTGGCCTTCTCACGACTTGCATGTACCCACAGTTCTGCAACACCCGTATTACCTTTACGGTCGATTTTACGAACAATAGCAAACGCCTCAGGCAAAGTGATTCCCAAATCTTTTACTTCATAATTCTTTTTATAAAGTCCCATCAGTAAAATCTCCTTACTAGTTTTATTATACATCTTCAGTATCGCCAAACCGTTTAGTACGCTTGGCATCCTCATACATCTCTTCTATAGTAGAACCATTAATTTCAGTCCAAGCCTGTTCAATAACCTTAGGTAATGAATTTTTAATATCAGGATAATACTTAATCATATATTTATGCTCATGTTTGCATCCATCTTTAAAAAATAAGTCTTCTTCATAAAAATGTTTTTCTTCAAGTAATTCAGTCCAAGTTGTATAAAGTTGTGATAATATAGTATCATTTTTAAGAAGTTCTGTAAAACTATCTTCAGTAAATGTTTCATCTACTGGAATTAAAATGCCTTCATCGTTTTTATAAGCTATATTGTTATCTATAAGATATTTCTCATAAGAATTCTGAGCTTCTAAAATTAACTCATCGTACTTAGCTAAAATATCTTCAGGATTAGAAGCTACCTTATTGACCTCTCTTGATTTAGCAGTTTCATAAACTTCAAAATTACCTTCAGTATCTAATATCTTAATATATTTTCCATCAGAATTTAATAAAGCCATTATGGTGCATACCCTCCATAAATTTGTACATAACCAGTACCTCCATTACCTCCAGTGGATGCTGCGCCAAATATTCCGTTTCTACATCCGCCACCACCTCCTCCAGAACCATACGCTCCAGAATTCGCAGCAGAGGATTTTGCTGAACCCTTAGAACCCTGTGCAAATGGTGATCCGCCACCACCTCCTCCAGATCGTCCTCCAGAACCCGCAGATCCACCTGAATTAATAAAAGACTTGGCATAAACACTACCGCTATAAGGACGAAGAGCGTTGTTCCATGTAGACCCCGCAGTACCGCTATAACTTTCTGAACCACTTCCTCCTCCACCCGAAGCTCCCGAATAAGTATATGTTCCGCCAGATGCACTACCACCCGATCCACCACCACCGCCGCCGTTTCTTACACCTCCACCGCCACCACCATATGCGGTTCTAGTGGAAGCTCCTCCTGTTATTTTAAGAGTAGAATTTCCTCCACTGCCAGCAGTACCACCCTCAGCAACTTGAGAGGTTGAACCACCACTACCCATTGTTATGGTAATGGTGCCACTTGTAGGTACAACATCGACTATAACTCCTCCGCTACCTCCACCGCCACTACCAGTATACAAGTTAGTAGAGCCTGCACCAGCACCACCACCTCCACATAAAACTATCAGAAGAACAGTAGGTAGCACTCCTTTATAAAAGGAAGATGGATATAACATTGTACCTCCAATAAGTAGGCGCGAACTAGTTGCAGTTATAGTTAAGGATGAAGTATAACCTTGATAAAGTAATTTACTATTAAAAGTAGGTTTTGTGCCAACCATAGGAAACTGAACTCTACGGCCCTCAGTAGTTCCCCCATCATATATATTGGTAGTGTAAGCCTTAACCCAAGATGCACCACCACCGCTAGGAAACTTCGGATAGCTAAAATTATTAATATTAGTTAAACTCACTACTTCTAAAGCATCATCTTTCTCACATTTATTGCTTAAATCTTCATTATCTTGGAAGTAAGTATTTGATTGTATAGCCATAATTACCTACCCTCCAATTCATTAACCCTATCTCTAAGTTTCTTAACTTCTGCCATAAGCATATACATAAGACTTCTGTCGTCCACACTGAGATAACCAGATTTTTTGTCTTCGTTAACGGCATCAGGGAATAACTTTTGAACCTCCTGAGCAATTACACCCACAGATTTAGTTTCGGAATCTTTATAATTAAATTCTTTAATAGAAAGATCAAGTACCGATACCTTAGGCTCATAGGATTTAATGTTCTCTTTAAGTCTTTCATCTGAAGAGGTATAGAGTTTTTTGCAATAAACATCAGAATAACCTCCAGAGCCTCTACCATCACCAAAATTAAAAGCATTAATGTCTACACTTGTTGTGCCAGTTCCAGTTGGATCTTGTCCAGATGAGAGGGTTCTATATCCCACCCAAACACTGCCGCCAAAATCACTAGCTATTTCAGGATTCCACTCATTGCCATGATAAACTTTTAATGTGTTAATGTTCCCGCTACCAGTTATACTCTGTGAATTTATTGTTTTTAGAGTAGGAGTCGTATCAATATTTCCGCTACCAAGTATACTCTGTGAATTTATTGTCTTAAGAGTAGGGGTTGTATTGATATTCCCACTACCATAAATACTTTGATTGTTAATGGTTTTGACATTGCCATTAGGACCACCACTTATAAGCCCGTGTCCAACCTCGTTACCATGATACCAACTTATAATACCGCTTGGACTTACAGTAAGTTCATATGGGTCAGACTTGAGCTTGAGTTGACTTGGTCCGAGACGCGCTGATTGTTCAAGACTTCCATGAGAGGAAATTACAATACCACCTGAATCAGGAGGACCGCCAGATGTCAAAGTAATATCTATGGCGGGGCGAGGTACATTATTATTCGTCAGAGTTATAGGACCTGTCTCTGGAATTGCAAGTTTAGCCTCGACCTTATCGCCTGCAGAATTAACCGCTATCGAAATGCCATTACTGCCAGATAAAAGTCCATTAAGTGTTGTAGCATTAAGACCGTTCTTTGCGATTGTGTTCAATCCTGCAGTAATCTTTGCTTGCACATCACTTATTGTTGACAAATGCGTTAGACTCGAAATATCAACGCCTGCAACTTGAATTGCTTCCATTAAGCTTGCAGCGACCAAGTTCGCTTGTCTTAAGCCTGTGTTGACTCGAATTGCACTCGCAGGATCGCCAGCTTTAAAGCCGTTAACTCGTTGTGTGTCAGATGCAAAATTTGCCTGAGATAAGACATTAGTCCCTGCAACAGGTGTGTCAATCCAATTTTTGAAATTGTTGGCCATTTACAACCTCCTTATATTTATTCTGCAAGATCATTAAGTGTGATTTTCTTGCCTTTTTTAATGTCAAGCTTGAATGCGTTCTTTGCTTCAGTTACAGTGTCAAGTGTTGCCTGTTCGTCTTTATCAAGCTCGTCCTTTTCGAACGTTTGACCTATAGTCAAAATACCGTCGTGCTCAAGTGCTTTGACAGAGTTCCACGTTGCAATGTCTGCAGGGTACTGACCTTTTCCTGCTCGAATTAGCACCTGATATTTCGGCCACTCCGGATTCACCTTAAGTCTGTCCGGAATATGCGCGTCAGGGTTCGTTACATCCTGATTTTGCAATCCGCACGTTACTCGAATCGTAATGCTCGACTGAATTTCTACAAATTTTGCCATTGTCTTATATCTCCTTATTTTTAATCTTTTTCTGAAATCATGTAGACTCTTAATACCTCTCCAGTTAAGAACCTACAAAAATGCGTTTCGCTCGATAATGCTCGATAAAGCTCAACGTTTATTAGATTCACATTATTTCGTGTTACCGCTTTACCCATAAACTTAAGTATCTCTCTCACGTTATCAAACATGTATTTGAATTCTTCACCAGTTTTGTCATAAAATACAAGAAAGTATCTGCCCTTGTAAAGAGCCTTGTTTTGTGTTGCTGTAACGCACATTTTACTCTCCTATCTTTATGCTTTCAAGCTCCTCATTCATTTTGTCATCAAGTTTTTCAATCTCCTGTTGAGTCAATCCAAAATCAACCTCGCCTTTGTTCACATATTTGCTCAAAGCCATTGCTGTAAGCTTAGGTGTCAAAACGCCTGCGTCCTGAAGTTTAGCGCACAAATCGACGAAATCGCTCAAGCCTTTAATTCGATCTTCATCTTGTTTCTTCACAAGCAAAGAATCAAACGTAAACTCAACTCGTTCGTCAATGCCATAAATATCGTACAACAGTCTCAAAAACTTCTCGTACACAGGTCGTAAATAGCTTTCACAACGTCCATTGATTGTCTCATCATAACGTTCAAGTGCGTCAGTATCGTTCGAAAAACCTTCTTTCAAATCTCCAAACAACACACCTTGCATCTCAACAGCTGCACTTATCTGCCACATGTTTTGCTCAAGTAAGTTGCTCAAACCAGTCAATCCTGCGAAGCTATGTTCCTGATAGTCGTCTTCCTTATCCAAGAAAGTTAAGCTGTTATACGAACGACCCCAGTTTACCATCTCAAGTCGTTTTCTCAGTTGTTCTTCGTTCTCAGCATCCGAGCCCATAAAAATACCGCGCATACCGCTCATTTTAATCACTTCAATGAGTGACTTATTTATGAGCGATTGCACGCTATTCTTTAGCTTTTCATCTCGACTTAACTCATTAAGTATATGAGCGCCTTCAGCGTATCCCCAACCTTGCAGCATTCCGTTCTTTATCAACTTCGGTGCTGTTCTATGTTCGTATCGTAAAACGAAATCATGATGCAAAGTCTTTGTGTTGCCGTTAGCGAAAGTCACATCGTAACTCATAGGCTTGCCATAGTCCAAGCTTACCATATCGTCAACCATTGTTGCAGAGGGTGCGACACCATACCAACGATCGACAACATAAAATCTCATCGCCTTTGCCAGACGAGCTTTCTCAATATTCAACGGCTTTTTATAATCTTCGTCAGTGAAATTATCGAACAACACACAAGCAATGCTGCCACCGAACAATTCACCCCATTGCAAAAGTTGAATGAAGTCTGTCCTGTGTTGTTGCATTTTCTGCATCACTTTCGAAAATTTATCGTTCGTTCCTTGTAAAGTTATACCTGCACGTATCATGTCTTGCGCAGGCTTGTCTATGCAACGTCTAAACACCCAAGAGCTATTGTACAATGCCAACCACAAACTCCAATCGAGCGTTATAGCGTCCCAAGAATAATGCTCGAACGGTAAGTCCTTGTCATCAGTTCCAATTGCTAAAAGAGAGTTGCCATATGCGTCCTTCATAGCAACACTCGTCTTTCCTAACTCTTTATATGCTTTAGCAGAGTCATGCATTCTACACTCGAATTCGTCTTGTCCGAGCTTTCCAGTCATTGCTTTTATCAATTCGTCCTGTAAAGACATGCACAGCCTCCTTCCATTACTTTTATCTTCCTATATCTATTATATCACAAATTTTCAAAAATGTACACTACTTTGATATATATTTTTCAAAAAATTTTCAATTCATTTATTGTATACATGATGTGTCTTACGCATGACATACGAGCAACACAATGACATGCAAGCTTTGAGCGAAATCGCAGTTCTGAAATGCGTCTTGTGTTGCCTTGTTGTATTATTTTCATTTTCGTTAAAAATTTTTATTTTGTTTCGTTTACCAACCCTTTTTAATTTTAAGTTTTTCGATTTTTTAAACGCTCAATTTTGAAAAGTTAAAAGTCTTTTGAGCCGAAAAAGAAGCAGTTTTTAAGTTTTTAACTTCAGAGTTAAGTTTATTTATATATATGCATATATGTATATGTATATTTATTTTTAATTTTATATTAAAAACTTAAAAATTTATTTAAAAAATATAATCTAAAAATACTAGCGTTTCTTGAAAGTAAACTACTGCT
>OHYI01000070.1_pt1 | contig 51272 bp, 39 predicted proteins | sample 1580231 | NCBI WGS metagenome assembly OHYI01 (sample SAMEA3882555, study PRJEB24775) | human gut metagenome | biome: human-associated habitat; feature: intestine environment; material: feces | place: Netherlands | collected 2009/2010
ACCTCCAGAACTTTATCATAGGTAAGTTCCTGTCCAAGATAAAAAGCAATACACTGGTCGAGAAGGCTGAGCGCATCTCGCATGGAACCATCTCCCGCTTTCGCTACATATCGGACTGCTTTTTCCTCAGCTTCTACACCTTCAACTTTGAGCAGTTCATCCAGTCTGGCCGCGATAGTGTCTATGGTGATTCTGTGGAAATCATATCTCTGGCATCTGGATAAAATCGTAATCGGAATCTTGTGCGCCTCTGTAGTTGCCAGGATAAACATAACATAAGACGGTGGTTCCTCCAGTGTTTTCAGCAGGGCATTGAAGGCACCTGTGGAAAGCATATGAACCTCATCAATAATATATACTTTATATTTACCTTCTGTAGGGCGGTAAGAAACCTCTTCTCTGATCTCACGTATATTATCCACACCATTGTTGGATGCAGCATCGATCTCGATCACATTCATTGCAGTTCCTGCCTGGATTGCCTTGCACATGGCACATTCATTGCAGGGGCTGCCATTTACAGGATGTTCACAGTTTACTGCCTTCGCCAGGATCTTTGCAACCGTAGTTTTTCCGGTACCACGCGTTCCGCAGAACAGGTATGCGTGTCCGATACGGTTCGCCTTGATCTGGTTGGTCAGTGTTGTCACAATATGATCCTGTCCTTTTACATCGTCAAAATTGTCGGGACGAAATTTACGGTAAAGAGCAGTATAACTCATAAAACTCTCCTTCTCTTCGCCACAGTCGCCGCGGAAAGACTCCCGCGGCGGCCAGATGACTCATAATTCATTAATCGCCAAAACTGATTCCGATCTGTTTGGCTGCTTTTACAAGCTGATCTTTCGGTGATACCATCTTAAGCTTACCTGCACACTCTTCAAGAGGTACACGTTTAATTTTGCCGTTTACCACGCCGATCATGATGCCATATTCACCATCCATGATCGCCTGCGCTGCACCTGCACCGATTCTTGTGGAAAGAACGCGGTCATACGGACATGGTTCTCCGCCTCTCTGTGTATGTCCCGGAACTGTAACGCGGACTTCGCTTCCGATCTCTTTGTAGATCTGGTCAGCAATCTCATAGGAAACGGACGGATATTTGCGGTCGGCCACTTTTGCCTTGTATGCTTTCTTTGTCAGGGATGAATCCTCCTTGGAAATCGCACCTTCCGCAACTGCAAGAATTGTAAATCCTTTTCCTGCTTTTGTTCTCTTGTTGATAGCTCCTATCACTTTATTGATATCATATGGAATCTCCGGAAGCAGGATAATGTCCGCACCACCGGCAATTCCTGCATATAACGTCAGCCAGCCGACTTTGTGTCCCATAACTTCCACGATAAATACTCTGCCGTGAGAAGCTGCTGTGGTATGGATGCAGTCGATGGCATCCGTAGCAATATCTACTGCGCTCTGGAAACCGAAGGTCATATCAGTACCCCACAGGTCATTGTCGATGGTCTTGGGCAGGGTCACGATATTCAGTCCTTCCTTGCGCAGCAGGTTCGCAGTCTTGTGGGTGCCGTTACCACCGAGAATTACAAGGCAGTCCAACTGCAGCTTGTAATAGTTCTGCTTCATGGCTTCCACTTTGTTCAGCCCGTTGGGATCCGGATCCTGGATCGTCTTGAACGGGGTCCGGGAGGTTCCCAGGATCGTGCCGCCCTTGGTAAGGATGCCGGAGAAATCCTTGTCTGTCAGCATGCGGAAATTACCGTAAATCAGTCCTCTGTAACCGTCCAGAAAACCATAGATTTCAACCTCTTCCTTGCCGTTCGCCAGGGTCTTCACCACGCCTCTCATGGCTGCGTTCAATGCCTGACAGTCACCACCGCTCGTTAACATTCCGATTCTCTTCATCGTAGGATCCTCCGTTTTCTATATTTCATTATTTTCTCTTGCGTTTGCTGTAACTATGCAAAACTGTCTTCGTTCTGCCAATACTTATTTCTATTTTAATACATTTATTTTCATCTGAAAATAGTTTGTTGTAATTTCCGGCAGATTTCTCCCCTATGGCAAAACAAACCTCAGAAGCACCGGGCCTCTGAGGTTCGCTTATCATCTTATCATACGTTATTTGAATTTAAACTTTCCTTTGATCATGGTCACGTAGACAGCTGCGCCGCCACCGCCGACCACTACGGCTCCGGCTGCTGCCGCTGCCGCCACGCGGCCTGCGTTCGTTCCCTTACCGGAGGTCTCCGTTATCTGCTCTGTGCCGGATTCCTGAGAGTCGGAAGTCTGGGTGGTCATGGAATCTATCCGCTCCTCCTGCGGTGCTTCTCCACTCGATTCCTGCGTGTCCTGTGCCTCCCCGGAGGGCTTTGCCGCATCTTCCTTACTGTTTTCGTCCGCAGCGGGTGTTGTCGGGGGCACGGGAATTACAGAAGGCTTTACCACACCGGGTGTGGCAGGCGTTGCCGTGGCTGCGGGAGGTGTTGCCGCGCCCGTGGCCTTCTGGTCCGTATTGGACGCCTGACTGCTGTCATCGTCGTCATCATCGTCATCGTCGTTACTGGCAGCAGGCTTCTTCGGTGCGATCTCATAACCGCAGACGGTACAGATCTCCGCCCGTTCTGTGGTGGCCGCGCCACCGGATGAATGCTTTTCCGTATTGCTGGTGATTCCACAGACACCACACTTATGCCAGTGTCCGGTCATATCGGACAGATATCCTTCTGCCCAGCTATGATCCGTCTTCGGAAGAACGATTTCTGTCGCTGTTATGCTCTTGCTTCCGTCCGCGGATGCAAAATACAGTCCGCAGACGTCGCAGGTCCAGTATTCGATGCTGCCCTCTGCCTGACAGGTGGGTTCCACCCGGTCGTGGCGGTTCAGCGGGCCGTGACCGGAGTTCTATGTCTTCGATACGGCGGGGCTTGCGTTATAATCATCAGTTTCCGCATAGCGGATCCGTGCAGTCACCTTCTCGTTGTGACCGACTCCGGCGGATTTGGTCTGCCCCCAGTCCGTTCCATCGAAGCTGAACTCCACGTCAGTGCGATCTGTGGTGATCTGCGCCGCCAGATCATTGCCGCTGACGGTAAAGGTCATGTCAAAGGCATCCGGATCCGGGGTATCCTCGCGGTCTGCTTTTGCGGTGCGGGTGATAGTTATGCCAAACTTAATATCTTCATAATTTTTTGACCGTAACTGAACACTTACTATCGCATTCTCGCCAATATCATCCATGGTGTTTTCACCCAGAGTGAATAGCAATTTTCCCTCGGAATATTTGATGTCAGAATCTGCTGCCAAAACGCTCCTGGAATCAGCCCGCATGATAACTTCCATCGTTGTCTCTCCCATATCCTCGGGCAACCCCGGTATCTGCACCGCCTTCTCTCCTTTGGCCGCCCAACTGTATTTGAGATCCAAGTCTTGAATCTTCGGAGCAATTGCTTTACTGATTTCCAATTTTACCTGTGCCGTCAGCGTCTGATAGTATTCCGGATGCTCCGTAGGAATAAACGTTGCCGTGTAGGTCTCACTATCGCCAACATAAGGAACCTTGTCATCATCGCTCTGGATCTGCCAAGTTCCGTCGATGGGCTCGGTTCCCAGTTTTGCCGTCAGTCTTGTCACTTTGAGTTCTCTCAGCTTATTGCCATAGGCTCCTCTGGCGATGCCATCACCCTCTGCCGCAAGTGCTGCCGGGGCGATGTCAACGATCAGATTCTTCGTCTTCTCAGAGAAGAAAGAATTGTCATTTCCTTTGTAGACGAGGGTAAACGTGGTCTTACCTGCAGTCCGCGCCTTGTAAGTTGCGATGCCGTTTTGGATCTGCGCTGCGCTTACCACCGCAGTATCCCCGATCCGGATCTCAAAGCTACCATCCGTATCTTCCGCAGAGATGGTCTGTACGTCCGCCACAAAGTTTACCAGTGCCTTTACATTAAAAGTTATATCCTGTCCATAGGTGGGCGTAACGTCATCTGCTCTCTCAAACTGCAGACCGGTGGTGTACTTCACACCAACTGCATTATTTTCCCCAAGCGAAGGATAGTAGGCTATGCCATTCTCTTTGTCGTTGGCTTTCTTCGTCCAGATGGCCGGATCAAAGCCATTGTCTTTGAGTTCTTTGAAAAAGCTGGAAGAGGTCAGTTGCAGGGTAGAATGTCCCAAATCACAGTCATCTTTTACGTTACAAATATCTTTATTGAAATAACACTTCTCCGGGTTGGGATCACCACTATTTGATATTCCCGCAAGTTCTCCATTCCCTTTGACATTTCCTATGCTAATGCAATGGTCAATAGTTCCGCCCATACCACAGATTCCTGCCGCAGAATCCTTTCCCTGCACGTCTCCTTCAAAAAAGCACTGGGAAATCATAGTGTATTGTCCACCCACGCCGCTGATTCCGCCTACCATAGACCCTTTTACCGTTCCGGTAAAGGAGCAGCCATAAATTTCGCCCGCAGACAAATTTCCACAAATTCCTCCTGTTTCACAATAACTCGAAACAATGTCTCCGTTGGCAGCCAACAGCATTACCTTACCGCTTTCGCTGAGCTGGTTTTGCGTGTAGCCAATCTGGGCAAACAAACCAGAACTATAAACATCATTTTCTTTTGTCATATCCACATGGCTTATCGTATGTCCGTCTCCACTGAATTTTCCTATGTATGGAGTTCCGGGATCTCCAATAGATCTGAGTTCCACTCGGCTCACATCAATATTGTTTTTTAATACATAGTTTTCGTTACAGTTTGCCGTATCCTGTCCGATGGCTGCGAATTCCTCCGCCGTGGTGATCAGGGTATAGATATCCCAGTCGTCGCCATTCGTTGTAACATAGTTGTAAACCGGTACGGAAGCAGTCTTCGTCTCTTTGATATCTGCCACCTTTGTCAGATTGATGTAAGTCCCTGTGGCTGTACCGAATCTGCCCTGTGTAGCCTTTGCAGTGCTGGTATCGACACTGCCCTCTTTCCAGCTTGTAGAATCCAAGCCCTCCGGAAGTGCACCGCAAAGCTGCCCTGCCGTTAGTGCTGTTCCAGCGTCAAAGCCTCCGGTAATTGCATCCATATTATAATAACAATTTGAAATATGCCCCGTACTTTCAGAGTCAGTTCTTCCTACAATCCCGCCAAAAGATTCTCCCCCACTGACTTTCCCCAGATTTACACATGCAGTAATACTCGCAGACGCAGTGGTATCATCAAAGATGCCAAATATTCCACCACAGGCACTTTGATAAGCTTTATCTATAATCATTATCTCACCGGTATTCAGGCAATTCTCAGCAATACCACCCATCCCGGCAATACCACCAACTCTCACTCGCCCTGTTACCTTACTACTATTGTAACATTGCGAGACTTTACCAACCGAATATCCTCCAATCTTACCGCAAATACCGCCAACATCTGTTTTGCCGTTTATTGTATTTCCAATACTCCGACAGTTCTCAATATTTATTCCTTCTGCGTATCCCACGATAGCCCCAACAAAGTTTATTCCACAAATACCAGAATCTTTAACCGTAATATTTTTTATGGCACTATTAACATTAAATTTTATGCATTCTCCAAACAAGCCGACACGATCTAATTCACCACTTATCTGCATTCCCGTCACAGTATGATTATCGCCGTTAAAATTCCCTTTAAAAGGATTACTATAGTTTCCTATTGGTGTCCATTCCTTATTAGCCAAATCAATATCCGCAGTCAACACAATGTATTTATGCAAATAAGCCTCTCCTTCATTCACAGTTTTTGCAAAATACGCAAGCTGTGCTGCTGTCTCAATTTGAAATGGATTACCTTGTGTACCATCTCCTGCGGCAAACTTATCTGCAATCGTTGTACCATCCCAGGTATCTGTTTTCCCTTCCGCTCTCGCACTCACCGGCACGGCGATCCACACCAGTGCCGCCAGGGCCAGCAGGGCCAGCCTCATCTTCATGCTCCATGCTTTTGTACTTTTCTTCATAACCCTCATGCCTTTCTATATCCTGCAAAATTTCAAATATTTCCCAACCCTTTGCAGATGTAAAATCCCAATCTTGTTTTTATACTTTCCGTATCATTTATTATACCGAAAAAGCAAAGGCATCGTCAATATTTTCCATACGATTCGTCTCATATTTTTATAAAATTTTGTCAAACAAGTGCGCCCACCGCAAAATCGAGCAGGCTGGCTCATCGTAAACACAAAAAAGGAGCCACCAGATCTCTCCGGTCACTCCTCGTTGCCTTCTCTGAAAAATATATCCAGTTTTCCCAGACATTTGATCAATGTCTTCATTTCTTCCTCGTCCAGATCCCGAATGATCGTATGGATCATTTTCCTGTGGAAATCTCTGTGATGGAAAAAAGCTTTTCTCCCCTTCTCTGTCAGGGTCACCAGCACTACACGTTTATCTCTGGTGCTGCGGTTGCGGGTGAGATATCCTTTTCTCTCCAGACTGTTCATATTCGTGGTCAGGGTACCCACGGTAACGTGGAGTTCCCCGGCGATACGGGACATACTCTTTGGTTCCTCGATGCCGATAGCCTCCAGAATGTGTATGTCATTATTTGTAATATCCTTGAATTCTTCTGTTATGACCGCCTTTGCCTCTGCATCCATCACGTTATGGAACAGGTTCACCAACAGTTCATTCAGTACCCGGTTGTTGCTCTTCTCCATAGTTTTCCCAATAAATGTCTCTCTGGTATACCGGCAATACTCCCGGGCCGCAGGCTTCCTGTCTACCGGACCGCGTCCATGCCGTTGTCGTGTCCTTAGTCGTTATCAGTATACCGTCTACCAGGTCATCACGCAAGCCCCAATCGTAAGTCCGGCTCCGAATCCCGCCAGAACGATGCGGTCGCCGCGGTGCAGCTTTCTCTGCCTGTTCAGTTCATCCAGAAGCACCGGGATGGAGGCAGAGGACATATTTCCGACCCTTTCCAGATTGGTGGGGAATTTGTCTCTGTCTGCATGCAGTCTTTTCGCCACCGCATCAATGATCCGTGCGTTGGCCTGATGCAGTACGAACAGGTCAATATCCGGCACAGTAAGTCCGGCATCTGACAGTGCTTCCTCGATGCACTGTGGCACCCGTCTGGTGGCGAACCGGTACACTTCCTGTCCGTCCATCTGAATATAATGTTCCCTGCCGTCCGTCGGCTGGTTTTGGTCCGTTTTTGCCGCTGAAGTCCTTGCATATGGGGTTGTCAGTTCTCTTGCTCCGCATTGCAGGACTCCGCCACCGGTGCCGTCGGAGTGCAGTGCCCGGCCCAGAATGCCTGCTGCTGGTATCCGTTTCTCCTCCGCCGCCGGCAAAGCGTTACCGTATTCCACCGCCCGAGACTCCGTCCTGCATCTCTCCACAACTACCGCCCCGGCGCCGTCTCCGAACAGGATGCAGCTGCCCCGGTCCGTCCAGTCCACCAGCTTGGACAACACTTCGCTGCCGATAACCAGCGCATTTTCCGCAAGTCCCGTCCGCAGATAGGCATCCGCAGTATTCAGGGCAAATAAAAATCCGGAGCAGGCCGCATTCACATCGAAAGCCAATGCATTCACCGCACCGATGGCCGCCTGTACCTGGCAAGCGCAACAGGGCAGATACTGCTCCGGAGAACAGCTTGCTACCAGAATCAGATCGATTTCTTCTGCAGTTTTTCCTGCCCGTTCCAATGCTTTGCGGGCCGCTTCTGACGCAAGTGTCACAACCGTCTCCCCCACAGACACATGACGTTCCGCAATACCGGTTCTCTCCCGGATCCATTCATCCGATGTCTCCACTAGCTGCTCCAATTCTTTATTTGTAACGATCCTTCCCGGAAGTGCACTTCCGGTTCCGGTGATTCTTATGGTCCTCACGCCATTTCCTCCATGATATCCACTGTTCTTTCTATTTTCTGCGCCCGCCAGGCATTGCTGCCGCAGAACAGCAGTCCGTTATCCACATCTCCCATTGCCGCATTGATCAATGCTCTGGTGATGCAATACGGTGCTGTCTTCGGATCGCAGGTCTTAATGCAATGTCTGCATCCGCTCATAAACCGTTCCCCGGCCGCCACCTTTTCCAGAAAAGCATTCTGTATAGCTCTGCCCGGCATTCCCACCGGGCTTTTCACAATGACAATGTCTTCTTTCCGTGCGCTGAGATATGCCTGCTTGTATGCCTCCGCCGCATCACATTCCTCTGTGGTCACGAAACGGGTTCCCATCTGTACCCCTGCAGCCCCGAGGTACAGGCAATGCTCCAGATCCCTCCGGTCATAAATACCGCCTGCTGCAATCAGTGGAATTTCCAGTTCTGCTGCCTGCCGGATCATTGCCGTAAGTTCTCTCTCATAGTTCTCCGGTGTGTAAGCATCCAGTTCTTCCCGCTTAAATCCCAGATGTCCTCCTGCCAACGGTCCCTCTGCCACGAGAAAGTCCGGCTTTCTGTCGTATTTTTTCATCCAGTATTTCGTGACGACCGACAGGGCACGGGTGCTCGACACGATCGGAGCCAGCATCGTCCGGTGGCTGCGCCCGGGCATTCCGTTTTCCGTCTCTGCCACGACTCCGGGCAGATCCAGCGGCAGTCCGGCACCGGAGATAATGCAGTCGGTACCTGCCAGCACTGCTGCCCTGACATAATCCTCGTAACGCTGCGTTGCCACCATGATGTTGACACCGACGATACCGCCTCTTGCGGTCTGTCTTGCTTTTTCTATTTCTTTTCCGATAGTACGCAGATTACAGGCGATGGGATCTCTGTCAAAATCCGGCTCCCGGAAACCGATCTGGGCAGTAGAAATAATGCCGATCCCACCGGCAGCTGCCACTGCTCCCGCCAGACCGGACAGGCTGATTCCCACACCCATGCCTCCCTGGATCACGGGAATATCTGCATGTAATTCCCCCAGGATCATTTTTCCGTGCTTCATCCCACATCACCTCTCATTACCGCTTTAATACTTGCGGAACCTTTCATAACGTTCCTCTGCGATCTGTTCACTGGTCATGCCGGTATATTTTTGCAGGAATTCCTTGATATGTTCCTTGAGATACCCGCCGATGGCTTCCACGGTGCTTTGGTCTGCCCCGCCGTATTCCGGTACAATCCTCTCGATCACTCCGAGGCGTTTCAGGTCCTCGGATGTAATATTCATGACTTCACTGGCTTCTCTGGCACGGTCAGCATCCTTCCATAATATAGAAGCAAAGCCTTCGGGAGACAGGATCGAGTATGTGGCATTTTCCATCATCCATACCTCATTGCCTACCGCCGTAGCCAATGCTCCGCCGCTGCCGCCTTCTCCAATAAGGATGCACAATACCGGTACCTTCAGGGCCGACATCTCCAGCAGGTTCCGGGCAATAGCCTCGCCCTGTCCTCTCTCCTCTGCCTCCACGCCGCAGAAGGCTCCCGGCGTATTCACAAAGCTGATAATGGGTCTGTTGAATTTCTCCGCCTGCTTCATCAGGCGCAGTGCCTTACGATACCCCTCCGGCATGGGCATGCCGTAATTGCGTCTGGCACACTCCGCAAAATCCTTGCCCTTCACATCTGCCAGCACTGTCACCGGCTGCCCGTCCAGGAATGCCACTGCACCTACCAGTGCTTTATCATCCCCATAATAACGGTCTCCGTGAGCCTCCACTACATAATCGAAAATGTAGGGAATATAGTCGGTTGCTGCCGGTCTGTCCACTCTCCGGACGGTCTTGACCTTTTCCCATGCCGTTCTGGGGAGTGTCAGTATTGACCGTTCCTTCACGATCTCCGTAGGTTCAAAATGGAAGTCAAAATTTTTCTTAAAATCCGCATAATTCCCCTCACTGCACCGATGCGTCGTGATCAGGAAATATAAGGTCTTCTTCAGATTCTCCCGGCGGACGATACCGTCCACAAAACCATGCTCCTGCAAAAATTCCGCTGTCTGGAAGCCATCAGGGAGGCGCTGTCCCAGAGTCTGCTTAATAACTCTCGGTCCTGCGAAGCCGATCAAGGCTCCCGGTTCCGCCATGATCACATCTCCCAGCATGGCAAAACTGGCCGTCACACCACCTGTGGTGGGATCTGTCAAAATAGTCGCATAGAGAAGTCCTGCTTCTCCATGTCGTTTGATCGCTGCGGAGGTTTTTGCCATCTGCATCAGTGACACGATTCCCTCCTGCATTCTCGCACCGCCGGAACAGCAGAACAAAAATACAGGCAGCCGCAATTCTGTCGCCTTTTCAATTGCCTGGGTGACTTTCTCGCCGACCACATGCCCCATACTGCCCATCATAAATTTGGATTCGCAGATGCCGATCACAGCCTTTTCCCCGTAGATCTCGCATTCACCTACGGTCACAGCTTCTTTTACGCCGGATTTTTCCCTGGCCTCCGACAGCTTTTCTTCATAGCCCTCATATTTCAGTGGATTGCTCTCTTCTATCTCCTCGAACCAGGGCTGAAAGCTTTTCCGGTCTGCCACCATGCGGATCCGGTTGTGGGTCTTAACCCGGAAATAATAACCACACTCATAGCAGACATATTTATTTTTCGCTGCCCGGTCTCTGTTTATCATTTTCTTACATTTCGGGCATTTGATCTCTGTTTCTGTATCTACACTTCCCATACCTGCACCTCTTATTCTGCGTCACTCTTATCTCTCTGTCCCACCCATAAGAAATCACTTCCGCAGACTATTTTTATTTCAACGCAAAGGTAAGCTCTGCCTTCGCTGCCAGTTTTCCGTTTACCGTGGCGATCGCTTCCCCGACACCCACCGGTCCCTTACTGCGGATAATGGTGGTCTCCAGCTCCAAGGTGTCTCCGGGGCGCACCATCTGCTTGAATTTTGCCTTATCGATCCCGGCAAAATAAGCGGTCTTGCCACGATGCTCCGGCAGAGACAGAATTGCTACAGCCCCTGTCTGTGCCAGTGCTTCCATGATCAACACGCCCGGCATCACCGGGTTCCCCGGAAAATGCCCGGCAAAATACGGTTCGTTAAAGGTCACATTTTTTCGTCCCACTGCCCGCACACCGGGCTCCAGCTCCTCGATAGTATCGATCAGCAGAAATGGATGTCTGTGGGGCAGAATCTCCATGATTTCCTGTGTATTATAAACTGACATTGTTCCTCCGTTCCGCGAATGCTGTCGTATCAACTACTTCCTCGCATTGTGCAATCGTCCTCGTTGATGCTCTGCCTTCTATCCTGTGTCTTGAACATCTGCTGCGGTTATTCTATGTACTTCTTCAACAGCAGACTGGCATTATGTCCGCCGAAGCCCAACGAATTGGTCAATGCATAAGGCACCTCTTCTTTGTAGCTGTCCCGGCAATAATTCAGGTCAAGTTCCTCCTCCGTCTCACGCAGTCCCACGGTGCGGTGGATATAGCCTTCCTGAATTTCTTTTACGCAGGTGACAAACTCCACTGCTCCTGCCGCTCCTAAAAGATGTCCCACCATGGATTTGGTGGAATTGATCTTCAGGTCATACGCATGTTCTCCAAATGCCAGCTTGATCGCTCTGGTCTCGAACAGGTCATTATGATGGGTGCTGGTTCCATGGGCATTGATATAGGTAAGCTCTTCCGGTGCCACCCCGCCGTCTTTTAAGGCATTCAGCATGGCGGTGGCTGCTCCGCTGCCATCCTCCGCAGGGGATGTAATATGATAAGCATCCGAAGAACAGCCGTAGCCGGTCAGTTCCGCATAGATCTTCGCCCCGCGCCTCTTTGCATGCTCCAGCTCTTCCAGTACCACGATAGCGGAACCCTCTCCCATGACGAAGCCGTTTCTCTCCTTGTCAAAAGGAATGGATGCCCGTTCCGGATCCTCACTAAATGACAGCGCTGTCAGTGCTGAAAATCCGGCAATTCCGATGGGGGTAATGGAGCTTTCCGTTCCTCCCGCTATCATTACATCCGCATCACCGTACTGGATTGTACGGTATGCTTCTCCGATGGAATGTGTACCGGTTGCGCAGGCAGTAACCACATTCAGGCTCTTGCCCTTCAGCCCATAGGCAATACTGACATTGCCTGCTGCCATATTGGAGATCATCAGAGGCACCAGCATGGGGCCTACCCTGCCGGGGCCTTTTTCCTTCAGGCGGTCATATTCCCGCTCCATGGCCTGTAAACTTCCGATGCCGCTTCCCACACTGCAGCCCACCATATAAGGATCTTCCTGTTCCATAGTAAGACCCGCATCCGAGATGGCCTGTCCGGCAGCCGCCACAGCAAACTGGCAGAACTGCTCCATTCTGCGGGCGGATTTTTTGTCCATATATTGTGCGGGATCAAAATCCTTCACTTCCGCCGCCAGCTTACAGCGATAATCTGCAGTATTAAAATAGGTGATAGGACCGAATCCGGTCTTGCCCTCTTTGATACCATTCCAGAATTCCTCTACGCTGTTGCCAATCGGAGTGATGGCTCCCATGCCTGTTACTACAACTCTTCTATTTTTACCCATACAGATATACTCCCTCGCATCCTGACTTATTTTCTATCCTGCTGTACTGTTAGCGGACATATTTTCTATTCTGCTTTACTGTTGCCGGAGGTATTTTTTACATTGCCATACCGCCGTCCACGCACAGCACCTGGCCGGTAATATAGTCCGAGGCATCTCCTGCCAGGAACAGAACCGCCTGTGCGACATCCTCCGGTCTTCCCATTTTCTTAAGCGGGATCTGTCCAACCGCATTATCCTGTACCGCCTCCGGAAGCTTATCTGTCATATCTGTCCGGATAAATCCGGGTGCCACGGCATTCACACAGATATTCCGGGATGCCAGTTCTCTCGCTACACTTTTCGTCAGACCGATCAGTCCCGCCTTGGAGGCGGAATAATTAGCCTGCCCTGCATTCCCGACGATGCCACTGACAGAAGAGATATTGATGATTTTCCCATATCTCTGCTTCATAAAGGTCTTCGTCAGATGCCGGATCATGTGAAATGCGCCTTTCAGGTTCGTATCCAGGACTGCATTGAATTCTTCTTCCGTCATCCGCACGATCAGATTGTCCCGTGTGATCCCGGCGTTATTGACAAGGATGTCAACTCTGCCGTATTCCTCTGTTACTGCCTTTACAAAGGCTTCACTCTCTGCAAAATCTGCAACATTGCATTTCACAGCCTCCGCCATGCCGCCTTGGCTTCGGATGTCCGCCGCCACCACTTCCGCTGCTTCTGCAGAGCCGTTATAATTAATGATCACCGTGGCGCCTTCTGCTGCCAGTGCCTGTGCCACTGCTTTTCCGATGCCCCGTGATGCCCCTGTGACAATAGCAACTTGTCCTGTCAGACTTTTTCCTGTCAACATGCCAGTTCCTCCATCACCCGGTCCAGATCCTCCGGTTTCTCGATATTGTATACTTTGACATTTCTGTCAATTTTCCGTACGAAGCTGCCGAGTGTCTTCCCCGGGCCGATCTCTATGAAAGTGTCCACGCCATCTGCGATCATCCGCTCTACGCTCTGGGTGAAATGAACGGGACTGGATACCTGTTGTTTCAGCAGTTCCGCAACCTGTGACGCATCTGTCACATAATCCGCTGTTACGTTGGACACGTAAGGAATCCAAGGGGTTGACAGCTTGACGCTTTTCAATTCTTCTGCCAGCTGTTCTCCCGCAGTTTTCAGCAAAGCAGAATGGAATGGTCCGCTGACCTTTAAGGGTACACAGCGTTTTGCACCTGCTTCTTTCAGCGCTTCCGATGCTGCTGCTACTGCATCTGCCTCTCCGGTGATCACGATCTGCCCCGGGCAGTTATAATTTGCCACCGAGACGACTTTGCCGGTTTCTTTTGCTGTCTGTCCGCAGATTTTTGCCACGGTATCTCCGTCCAGTCCTAATATTGCTGCCATGGCTCCGCCTTCCGGATAGGCCTCCTGCATATAGATACCACGCATCCGGATGATCCGGAACAGATCCGGCAGCTCCATCACACCAGCGGCAGCCAGCGCCCCATATTCTCCCAGGCTTAAGCCTGCTGCCATCTCCGCTTTCAGTCCTTTTGCCTCCAATACTTTCAGAATTGCCACTTCCATGGTCAGCATGGCGATCTGTGTGTATTCCGTAATGTTGATATAAGGATTTTCTTCAAAGGTCAGCTGTTCCATGGAGTACGGATGTCCGCTTTCCGCCTGTACTTCCCGCTTATCCTGCCAATACAGATTCTGGAGCACCTTGTCTGCCAGCTTCCATACCGCCTGTGCTTCCGGGTAAGTATCATAGAACTCCTTGCCCATTCCTATGTACTGGGAGCCCTGTCCCGGGAATAAATATGCGATCCTGCTCATTTTGTCTTCTCCTAATTACTATGTGATGCTATTGTTCTCCTCGGTTACAGCACATTTTTTATAATGCGCCGTTTTCCATATAACTACGCCGCCTGTCGCTGTTCGAAATCTGTTGTCAGCGGTTACCTGTCGCTATATTTTATTTATGCTGTCCTTGTGCCGCTATGCACTCCTGCGCCTGCTGTACTGTTTCTTCAATAATCTCACGGCAGGTCTGTTCTCTGCGGATCAAGCCTGCAATCTGTCCCGCCATCAGTGTTCCGTTTACGGTATCTCCGTCCTGCACTGCCTTCCTGAGAGATCCCAGTGTCAGCTTTTCCAGTTCCATGAAATCGGCATTCTCTTTTTCCAGCTTCAGATACTCCCTGGTCATCTGATTACGTAAAGAACGCACCGGATGTCCGGTAGACATTCCCGTCACTACAGAATCAATATCCTTTGCCTTGATGATCTGATTCTTATAATTTTCATGGACGATGGATTCCTTTGATGCGACGAACCGGGTGCCCATCTGGATACCTTCCGCTCCCAGCATAAAAGCCGCCGCCATTCCTCTGCCATCGGCGATACCTCCAGCTGCGATCACCGGGATAGATACCGCATCCACTACCTGCGGAACCAGCGCCATGGTCGTGGTGGAACCGATATGTCCACCGCTTTCCATGCCTTCCGCCACCACAGCGTCCGCTCCGGCGCGCTCCATCATCTTCGCCATAGCCACACTGGCTACCACCGGAATGACTTTCACTCCGGCATTCTTCCACAGTTCCATGAATTTTCCCGGGTTTCCAGCACCAGTCGTTACCGCTTTTACTCCTTCTTCCACGACAATCTTCGCTACATCCTCCGCATTGGGATTGAGCAGCATGATATTCACGCCGAAGGGTTTGTCAGTCAGTTCTTTGCATTTACGGATTTCCTCCCGGACAACCTCAGGCGGAGCGGAAGCGGCACCGATGATGCCTAAGCCTCCGGCATTTGATACCGCTGCCGCCAGCTTATGTTCTGCCACCCAGGCCATACCGCCCTGGAAAACGGGATATTCTATTTGTAGAAGTTCCGTGATCTTTGTTTTCATTGTCTTTCTGATCCTTCTCGTCATTCTGCGTTATATTACATATTCTGATGATACCAGGGTCAAAAGGTCTAAGCCCACATGAGCTTGCTCATAAGTGGGTGAAAGACCTTATGACCCGCCCCGATATGAGCATAAAAGTGGGATGATAATCCCACGATATGCGAATATTGGGTAGGGTGCTATGTGCCAGTGGCACATGTCTAGCACGGACCGAAGCGGAGCGGAGACATGGGAGTGCGTAGCACGAAGCAATCCGTAGGTATCAAAATCGGGGGCTTTTGCCTGCGGATTCTTGCATTCAGGCAGATATGTCGTTCTTACGCATGCTCCTGAATATATCTGATAACATCACCTACTGTTGCCATATTTTCCAATTCCTCGGAAGGAATGGATACACCATATTCCTCTTCAAACGCCATTACCAGTTCAAACAGATCCAGGGAATCCACTTCCAGATCCTCCTTGAAACGGGTTGCCTCCGTGATCTCTACATCCTCCTGGTTTAACTGTTCTCTGATGATGGCTGCTACTTTTTCTAACATGTTTTTGCTCTCCTTATGCATTTCATTATTGTGTTTCTGATACCTTGCTTTACTACTTTGTCGTCTCCGGCGTGTTCACTTTTCATTCATAAATGTTTGCGACACCGGTCTTATGCTTTCTCCATATTACCGTCGGTAAAATGTTTTGACTATCAAAGCATTTAAATGCAATATACTACACAGATGTTGTTCTGTCAACATCTTTTTTTATTATTACCGCTTACAAACTTATTATCATCACGTAAGCAGTAATAATCTCATTGCAAAAGATCCTTTTCCCGGAAAAATACTGCTACAAAAGCGCAATTCCCTTGCCAGGCGGTAAAATCCGGTGGTTTCCATCGGAAAATTTGCAAAAACTACCGCCTGCAAAAATAATTTTTCAAATCAGGCGGTAAATGCCATCGCAAACAATAGAAACTACTAGGTTTTTTCGTTTCTCCCCTTGCCAAACGGTTATTTTTCAGATAAAATAATCTACGTTGTAATCTTTTGGAGACGTATCGAAGTGGTCATAACGGGGCGCACTCGAAATGCGTTAGCCCTTCTCGGGCACGTGGGTTCAAATCCCACCGTCTCCGCACATAAAAAGCCGGTAATCTGTCAAAACAGACTATCGGCTTTTCGTTTTAGAAAAATGTGCAAAAAACGTGTTTATTTTCCAGAAAAATGTGTTATGCCTCCCGCAGAATCTGCATGATCGTATCATAATGCTCCGGATCATGTGGGAAGGTGCAGCCCGAGCAATCCTTGATCCGTCTGCCATTTTTCTCGAAATACCTGGGATTCCCGGGGCAGTGCTCCAAGCGGTACATGGGGCAGTAGCAGAACAGGCAGTTGAAATCTGCAAGTCCCTTGTGGCAAGGGAAATATTTACAATCTTTATTCTCAAAAAAACGATAGGAATTTTCCATTTGCAACACTCACATCCTTCCATAACCTGCAAAGTTTGCGCATTGGCGCAAATTTGCGTGTGAAACATAGAACTTCTTCGCGAAAGAGCCTTTGCTCTGAGTGATTAGAAGTTCTTTTCACACTTTACACTACACTTCTTCCGCCATACACATTCCATGGGCAATACCCTGCTCCTTCAGCCGTTCCTCCAGCTGGTTCAAGGCATCATCTTCATCTTCTGCAAACACCATCGCCTGATAGACTTCCTCCGGTCCTTCCGGTGCCAGTGCTGTCACCTCATACATCTGCATGGCAATTACCTCTTTCTTCCTCAAAATACACGTTCATCCTTCTCTTTATTTTATACCCGTTTCCCCGTTTTTTTGCAAGCGAAAAGCGCCACTCCGGGGAAGAGTGCCGCTTTTCAGGAGAGATTTATGTATTGAATGTTGCTGGCGAAATATTAACCCTTGACGCTTCCCATTGCCACGCCCTGGACAATGTACTTGGAAAGGAACAGGTATACGATGATAACAGGGAAGATAGAGAATGCAATCGTTACATACACCTGACCCATATCAAACTTCAGGAAGTCTGCGGAACGCAGCTGAGCGATCAGGATAGGTAATGTCTTCATCTTGTCATCATGCAGAACCAGTGCCGGTGTGAAGTAGTTATTCCAGTTCGCTACGAAAGTGAAGATCGCCTGTACTGCGATTGCCGGCTTCATCAGCGGCAATACGATGGAATTAAATGTACGGAACTCACCGGAACCATCGATTCTGGCTGCCTCTACCAGAGACAGGGGCAATGCACTTTCCATGTACTGCTTCATATAGAAGAAAGTAGCAGGTGCTGCGATTGCCGGGATGATCAGGGGGATAAAGTTATCCTCCAGCTTCATATCAGCTACCAACTGGATAAATCCGAGTGCGGTAACCTGGGTAGGAATGGTCATGATTGCCAGGATAAAGGTAAACATGAACTTCTTTAACTTAAAATCATATACATGGATCGCATATGCGGTCATGGTAGAGAAGTAGGTACACAGCACAGCACTGCAGGTTGCTACCACAAGGCTGTTGATCATACCTCTGACTACCGGCAGGGTTCCTGCCATGACACCCTTCCAGTTCTGGATCAGATGTGTGCTGGGCAGCAGGGTAAATCCCTGTGTCAGCTCGCCTTTGGATCTGGTTGCATTTACAAACAGTATATAGAACCAAAACAGGCAGAGAAAACTCATAATAACCAGTACGATATATGCAAGTGCTCTTCTGGCATGAATGCCCAGACCTTTTTTTGTCTCGTTTGTTTCTACGCTCAACATTTCTGCCACCTCCTACTTATCCTGTTTGCCGTTCGAGAACTTAAATACGATCAAGCTCAGGATACCTGTGATAATGAACAACATTACAGACAACGCACCACTCATTCCGTAGTTCTTACTGTACAAATGGTTGTTCAGGTACATGATCAGGGTCATGCTGGATCTCATAGGATCGCCCTTACCGTTGGTCAGAATCTGAGGTACATCGAACATCTGCAGACCACCGATCAGGGATGTGATCATTACGTAGATCAGAATCGGCTTCAACAAAGGTAATGTAATCTTGAAGAATACCTGGGTAGAGGTTGCTCCGTCTACCTCGGCTGCCTCGAAGAGGGAAGTATCGATACCCATCATACCTGCCATCAGGAGGATCGTTGTATTACCAAACCACATCAGGAAGTTCATCAATGCTACCAGACCTCTGGTACTCCATATGTTTGTAAGGAACTGATATGGCTCTTTTAAGATTCCGATCTGCATCAGCATTTCATTGATAGGACCACCATCAGAGAACAGCGTGAAGAACAACATTGCAAATGCGGAAGCCATGATCAGGTTCGGCAGATAGATAACTGTCTTGAAGAATCTCTGTCCCTTTAATCTAAGGCTGGGATCCGAGAACCATGCACCCAGAAGCAGAGATATGATGATCTGCGGTACAAATCCCAGTACCCACATGATCAATGTATTCTTGGTGTACATCCACAGGTCCGGATTGGACAACAGCTTTGCATAGTTACCAAATCCGATGAAATTCGGTCCGATCTGTGTCAGTCCGGAACGATAATTTTCAAAAAAGCTGTAATAAAATGTCCTGAATAACGGGATCAACTGGAATAATACATACACTACTACAAAGGGGATCAGGAAAATATAACCCCACTTATTATAGCGTACCACCTTTCCGCGTTTTACCTTTGCCATAATGATTCCTCCCTTTTGCCGTCATGCTCTCTTAGCGACTTTACGTTTTTCGTGCCTTTCTTTGTTTCCGATCAGGCTCGCAGCAGCTCTCTTCTTTTTGTTCTTAATTATCTTCTTCTGAAAAAAGCTTCTGCCAACCGGGAATTTTGAGAGAAAAACCGTGCCTACCTGACCAGCCAGGCAGGCACGGTTCTCAATTCCTTATTGTTTCGCTATTCGCTTATCATTTCGGATTAGTGAGTAAGCTCAGGATACTTCTCTTCTACACCCTTGTAGAACAGATCCAGTGCATCATCCAGAGAAGCCTTGCCATCGAAGTAGTTCTTCATAGCATGCTGGAACTCTTCGTTACATCCCTGATCGTATGCAGACAGGTTGCTCAGATCGATCTTCTCAGCGCCTGCGCAGAACATAGCCAGAGGGTTCTGTCCGCCCAATACCTTGCTCTGATAAGAGGTATCTGCTGCCATAGCTTCCATAGCGGGTTTGTTGTTTACGAAATCATCATCAGCTACAACGATCTCTTTCATGATGTCTTCATCAGTGGTCATCTTCAGGATGATATCCTTAACCAGAGAAGCGTTGTCAGTTCCGGTAGCACCGCAGATCCAAGTACCGCCCCAGAAAAAGCCCTGAGGTCCTTCAGTAGCGCCCCAGCCACCCTGATTTGCGATAGATCCATCGGTATCAGCTGCCATGGAGAAGTTGATCAGCCAAGCGGGTCCAAAGTAGCAGAATACTTTGCCATCGGGATAGAATCCTTTGCTCCAGTCATCAGACCACAGGTCGAAGGTACCGGTCTCCTTAGCGTCAACCATCTTCTTGGAGTCATCAACCCACTTCATCAGGTTGTCATCGATTACGATCTTGCCATCCTGTACCCATTTGCTGGATACGTTGTTGGAGTATACACGATAAGTATCGTTTACGGAAGATACCATGTTGTAACCGGCTGCTTTCATCTTCTCAGCGGTTGCGGTGAAGGTATCCCAATCAGATACAGACTTCTGAACCTCTGCAGGATCATCGGTTCCCAGAACAGCCTTAGCAGCCTCACGGTTGTAAATCAGAACGCCGGGGCAGCCCTGCCATGAAACACCCTTCAGATTGCCGTTGGAGTCGGTAACAACATCCTTGGTGTACTGATACTGGTTAGCCAGATCTGCATCGGTGATGCCCAGATCCTTAACAGGCATTGTGTAGTCGGTATCAACATATTTCAATGCGTAGTCAGCCTCAATCAGGAACAGGTCGATCTTGTCATCAGCTGCTGCATCAGCCTGCTTTAACAGTGTTTCATCCAGATTGTTCTGATAAGCGTTGTCATCAGAAGGAGTGATGTTCCACTTTACAGTGATGTCACCGATCTTACCGGTGGTTCCGTCTACTTCTTCATATCCGGGATAATGATCTGTCAGACGGCTCTTGAACTCTTCGTTCCAGCAGTAGATGTTGAAGACTTTGCCTTCCTCTGCTGCAGGCTCTGCTGCCTCGGTGGATGCAGGCGCCTCGGTCTTAGCTTCGGTGGAAGCTGCGGGTGCCGCATCGGTGGATGCTGCAGGAGCTTCATTGCTGCTGCCACAACCTACCAGCATGCTGGCAAGCATAGCAGTTGTAAGTAAAGCACTAAGTACTTTTTTCTTCATGTTTGTTTCCTCCCATTTTTTGTTGAATGTTTGTTGTAAGTGTTTGTTGCATTTATATTCATATGTCGGCGGTTGCGTCGCTTCCATATAAATGCCTGATTAATTGTCTGTCGGAATTCTGGCCACCGACTTGCCTTCAGCAACTTTCCCGGGTACGATGACCTGTTCTATGATGGTAGTCTTGGGTCTCTCAATGAGACTGATCAGTTCTCTGGCTGCCAGGCAGCCGATCTGTTCTGTGTCCTGTTGGACTGTGGTCAGTCTGGGTTCCAACTGCCTTGCTGCCTGTATGCCATCATAGCCTGCTACCGAGATATCTTCAGGGATCTGTAATCCTCTCTGTCTGATAGCGTTGATGCCTCCGAAAGAAGCAAAGTCATCCGGATAGATGATGCATGTCGGTGGATTCGGGAGATCCAGCAGTTCATTGGTCACACGATAGGTTGTTGTTGTGTCTCTGTAAGCTGCTTCTCTGATATACTCGTCCGGAATCTCCAGTCCCAGACGTTCCGCCGTCCGGTAGAAGCTGGACAACCGTCCCGAGGTAACCGCTGACATTGCTCCGTGAATATAAGCAATTTTCCTATGTCCTCTACTATATATGTACTCCAGCAGTTCTTTCATTCCCGCAACATTGTCCGACATGATTGCGATACGATTGTTGAACAGGTAGTCAATGGTGACTACCGGGATGGAACTCTGTACCAGTTCGATGACTTCGGGATCTCCGAAATCAATACAGGCGAGCACCACTCCGTCAAAGCCTCTGTACCTGCTGTGTTCCAGGTAGGACATCCGATCCGGCCGGTTCTTGCAGCTATTAATGAATGTAATGTCGTAACCGCTCTTCTCTGCCGTCCTCTTGAAACTATCCAGCACACTGGAAAAGTAATCGTGGGTAAGACCGCTTCTGGCTTCATCTGCAAAGAGGACTCCGATGCCGTAGGTCCGGTTCGTCTTCAAAGCTCTTGCGGAAAGGTTCGGGGAATATCCCATTTCCTTTGCGACCCGTCTGATATTTGCTTTTGTTTCTTCTCCAATGTCCTTGTGGTCGTTCAGTGCCTTGCTGACAGTTGCAACGGAGACTCCACAAATCTTGGAAATGTCTTTCAGTGATGCCATATCTTTCTCCTGTTCCATGTCTTCGTCATTCCGTCCGACCTGTTTTGTAACTTAATCGTTTTCGTAGTTTTAATATATAACACCTTTGAGCATTTTGCAATACTTTTTTGCAGTTTTTTTCAAAAAAGTATCCACTTTGTCTATAATTAACAATTTCAGATAGGCTGTTTTGTACATTTGGCTTGTACATAGATTGTGTTTCTTCTATATAAAGGCAAAGTGTGCGATAACGTTTGCTATTATTTTGTTTCGTAAAACCGGTGTTTCGAAGGTTCTTTCATTTTGTATCTTCTGCCCATGTTTCCCCACTGTTTTTGTATACATTGCGCATTTTACGGGCATTTTCAAGATTCGTATTGCATTTTTTCATTTGCTTCTGTATAATACAAATCAGAAATCCGGAGAACTTAATCGTTTACTTAACATTAAGCACTTCGCAGCGAAAAAACAAACACTCAACATACAACAACATGAAAGAAGGAGATTTTCTTATGAAGTATGGTCATTTTGATGATGTGCATCAGGAATATGTCATCACCACTCCCAAGACTCCGCTTCCCTGGATCAACTACCTGGGCTGCAATGAGTTTTTCAGTCTGATATCCAACACCTGCGGCGGATATACTTTCTATAAAGATGCAAAGCTGCTGCGTCTGACCCGTTATCGTTATAATAACGTACCGGCCGACATCAACGGTAAATATCTGTACATTAAGGACGGAGATACCGTATGGAACCCCGGCTGGCAGCCTACGAAGACTGAACTGGACTCCTACGAGTGCCGCCACGGTATCGGTTACAGCCGCTTCACCTCTTCCAAGAACGGTGTCAAGGCTTCCGTGCTCTCCTTCGTTCCTCTGAACGATAATTGCGAGATCTCCCAGCTGACCCTGACCAACGGTAGCTCCGAGGACAAGAAGCTGTCCGTATTCTCTTATGTAGAGTGGTGTCTGTGGAACGCTGACGATGATATGAAGAATTTCCAGCGTAACTTAAGCACCGGTGAGGTCGAGGTACAGGATTCCACCATTTATCACAAGACCGAGTACCGTGAGCGTCGTAATCATTATGCGATCTATTCCGTAAATACGAAGATTGACGGTTTCGATACCAGCAGAGATGCTTTCCTGGGTGCTTACAGGGGGGCTGATTCTCCCGAAGCTGTAGAGAACGGCAAGTGCACGAATTCCATGGCAAGCGGCTGGTCTCCCATCGCTTCCCATCAGATCAACGTGGATCTGGCAGCCGGTGAGACCAAGACCTTTATCTTCGTTCTGGGCTACATCGAGAACCCCGAAGACGAGAAATGGGAATCCTACGGTGTGATCAACAAGACCCGTGCCAAAGAAATGCTGGCAAAATACCAGACCGATGCACAGGTAGATGAGGCTTTTGCAGCATTACAGGCTTACTGGAAACAGCTGCTGGCACGCTACACGGTAGATTCCGCTGACGAGAAAGTCAACCGTATGGTCAACACCTGGAACCAGTATCAGTGTATGGTTACTTTCAATATGTCCCGTTCCGCTTCCTATTACGAATCCGGAATCGGCCGTGGTATGGGTTTCCGTGATTCCTGTCAGGATCTGCTCGGTTTCGTACATCTGATTCCGGACCGTGCAAGAGAGCGTATCATTGATATCGCTTCCACCCAGTTCCAGGACGGCAGTGCGTACCATCAGTACCAGCCTCTGACCAAGAAAGGCAACTCCGATATCGGCAGTGGCTTCAATGATGATCCTCTGTGGCTCATTGCAGGTACCAGTGCTTATGTAAGAGAGACCGGCGATACCTCCATCCTGACCCAGATGGTTCCTTTTGACAACGATATGAGCGTAGCTGCTCCTCTGATGGATCACTTAAAACGCTCCTTAGACTATATCATCAACCACAAAGGCCCTCACAATCTGCCTCTGATCGGCCGTGCCGACTGGAATGATTGTCTGAACCTGAACTGCTTCTCCGCTCATCCCGGAGAATCTTTCCAGACCTTCGGTCCCAGTGAAGGACCCGTTGCAGAATCCGTATTCATTGCCGGTATGTTCGTAAAATACGGCGAAGAATATGCTCAGCTGTGCGAGCTGATGGGTGACGATGCCGAAGCAGCCCGCGCACGCAAGGAAGTACAGGCAATGTACGATGCGATCCTGAAGGATGGTTGGGACGGCGATTGGTTCGTACGTGCTTACGATGCTTACAGTCACAAAGTAGGTTCCAGGGAATGCCGCGAAGGTCAGATCTACATCGAGCCTCAAGGCTTCTGCGTACTGGCCGGTGTCGGTGTGAAGGAAGGACTTGCCGAAAAGGCATTGAATTCTGTAAAAGAGAGACTGGATACCAAGTATGGTGTCATGATCTTACAACCCGCATACACGGAGTATCACCTCGAACTTGGTGAAGTATCCTCTTATCCCCCCGGATATAAGGAGAATGCCGGTATCTTCTGCCACAACAATCCCTGGGTATCCATCGCAGAGACCGTTCTGGGCAGAGGTGACAGAGCTTTCGAGATCTACCGCAAGACCTGTCCCGCATACATTGAGGATATCAGTGAGATCCATCGTACCGAGCCTTATGTATATTCCCAGATGGTAGCCGGTAAGGATGCAAAATTCTACGGCGAGGCAAAGAACAGCTGGCTGACCGGTACTGCTGCATGGACTTTCGTAAATATCTCCCAATACATACTGGGTGTATATCCCACTCATCAGGGATTGTCCGTAGATCCTTGTATTCCCAAGGGCTTCGGTGATTTCTCCATCACCCGTAAGTTCCGTGAGGGCATCTATCACATTCAGGTGAAGAACCCTCAGAACGTGGAAAAGGGTGTCGTATCCATGACCGTGGACGGCAAGGCAGTAGACGGACACATCATTCCTTACGAAAAGGGCAAGGAAGAGTACAACGTAGTTATTACCATGGGTTAATAAACCTGATGTACATAGTTTAAAACGATTTCTATCCTCCTTAAAACCCCGGCAGTTGTTGTAGCTGCCGGGGTTTTGCATTGGATATTCGTAGTTTGCGCTACAACATCTACACCATAAGGACAAGCAGGCCGTAAGCAGACGTCGGTACTTATTGACCGTATTGGGGTCAATTATGTACCGCTACGTTCTGCGCCAGAGCGAGAGCGTGCCTGCGGTTCTTATGGTGTAGATGTTGTGGACGTTTTTGCGGCTTCCTTCCGGGACTCGATCCCGTGCCGGATGGCTGTCAAATGATATTATTTTCTCCATTTTTCTGAAGCAGCTTCCGGTATGTGGCATCCATTCCCAGTGCTCCCAGCGGGGCTGTGATAAGGATGGCCAGCACAGCCACGGACAGAACGATCTTGCCACAGGACAATCCCATCGATAACGGCACAGAGCCGATAGCAGCCTGCACTGTGGCCTTCGGCAGATAGGCTATCACGCAAAACGTCCTCTCCTTCTTATTGAGATCCGTTCCCAACATGCACAGTGCTACACCGGCGGAACGGAACAGCAGCGCCAGCAGGATCATCCCCACCGCTGCCGGTCCAGCTTCCATAGTATAGCGGATATCCACTGCCGCGCCCACCAGCACGAACAGCACTACCTCCGCTGCCAGCCACAGTTTACCGAATTTAGCAGACAGTCTGCCGGTGACTTCCCTAGGTGCCCGTATTTTCAGCGCGCAGGCCATGCTCACCACCGCCAACAGGCCGGAGAACGCCACGGTCCCCTTTAACAGCGTTTCCAGCGCCATTAATAAGAAGGACAAACCCATGATGATAATAACTTTCATGCTGTTGCGCACATAACTGCCCTTTCGGTACAACAGTTCAAAAAGCTGCCCCAGCAGCCAACCCATCAATGCACCGAACAACACACCCGTCAGGATCGATACCGGGATATTCACAAAATCCAGGGCATTGACCTGTCCACCCTGTGCCATTCCAACAAAAGTGGAAAACAATACTATGACATAGATGTCATCACAGGAAGCCCCCGCCAGAATCATCTGCGGAATGCTCTTCTCCGTACCATAGCCACTTTCCATAAGATGTACCATCCGCGGCACCACAACCGCAGGTGACACGGCTGCCAGAACTGCTCCCATGACCGCTGCATCCACTCTGCTGATGTTAAGGATCATGGGTGCAAATATCACAAAAGCCAACAGTTCGCAAGTGGCAGGAACACAAGCCAGCATGACTGCGGAGCGGCCCACTTTTTTCAGATCCTTCAGATCCAATGATAATCCGGCCTTCAATAAAATGATGATCAGCGCGATCTGCCGCAGTTCTGATGAGATATTCAGGATTGACACATCCAGCAGATCCAACACATAAGGCCCCAGAATAATACCCGTAAGCAGCATCCCGATAATACGGGGCAGGTGAATCCTCTGGCAGACCGCCGCCATGAGTAATCCCAGCAAAAAGATCAGTCCCAGTGATGTAAGCATAAAAATTCCTCCGTTTTCTCGCAGCAGGACATTTTGAATTCCAACAAAAAAGGCTGGTGTCCCCTGCATATTCTGCAGAAGTCATCAGCCAAATCGAATTCGTATGTTCAAATTCCGGCGGTTCGAAGCCTGTGCTTCCGGGAGAACCTCATTCCCGATGTTCTTATTATATACACGGTGCCCGCCCATGTAAAGTCCTATATTTTGCAAATATACCCGCCAGCATCCTGTGCTCCATTAAAAAATATCTGCTGTGAGATCATCCCCGAAGTCTGCTGCCGGAATCTCAAAGTCAACAATTCCAACTGCATAGGACTGTAATACATACTGGCCGGATTCAAATACAAAGCCATCCTCTGTAATGTAGAATGTAGGGTCTGCGGGGCCATTATCCGTACCTGCAATGTCCGGCCCATAAATTTCCTGATAGATAGCATTCAAATCTTCCGTACCATCCAACACCACCAGTTTGATACTCTTCTCGTAATCGTTAAAGAAGCAGTCCTCCTTTGCCTGCATTTCCGCTGCCTTTGCTGTCACCAGTTCCAGTGCTTTGTCGCGGAATCCGCTCCCCAGACTGTCAAAAGTAATTCTCTCTCCGGTCTGCGTATAATAGTTCATATAGTACAAAGTATACCATCCATGAGCCCCCTGATCATACCCTTCCAGCCCCCACGACAGGCTGATCACCTTATCATCCGCGCGGATCACACGGAAAGTAAGATCCTCATAGCTCTGCTCATACACCGGCATATCCTCATAAAGTGTACCAAACTCCCCGTTCTCGATTCCTTCTACAAAACTGTCTACATATTCATCCAGCTCTTTCTGAATCTTCATCTGCACCGTCTCATTGCCCGGAATCGTCACTGTAACTGTTGGATAGTAATAGGTATAACTTCTGGTCTTGTCTTCGGGATCACTGCTACCCTCGTGATCCTCTGTGGTAAACTGCACCCATTCACTTCCCTGTATTTCACTCTGGCCTTCTGTCGGTTCCGTCTGTGTGGACACTTCCGCAGTCTCCTCAGTCCCGGCCATCGTCTCTTCCGTCGTCTGACCGCTCTGTGTCTCCTTGATGCTGTCTATAACTGTCTCCATCTCCGGATCCGTCACCATCTCCCGGTTTCCGCAGGATGTAAAACCTAACAGTGCTCCCGCAAATACTGCTGCAAAAAATATTTTTTTCATAATCCTCGCCTCCTGATGCCAGTATATCTGCCGATTGCATCATATCTGCATCATTTTTATAATTTTTCTCGATTTCACTTTTTAAATATGATAGACAATTCCCATATTTTGAGCTATAGTAAAGCCAAATCTAAGTATGATTAAAAATAAGAATACACATACTATAAAAATCAACCCGAGGAGGACTGTTATGAAAATATTATTTTATGATACCAAAAGCTATGATAAAGAATCTTTCGAGGCAACTCTGAAAAAATTTCCCGGCATCCAGATTGATTACATCCGGTCGGATCTGGATCCCCGTACTGCTGCTCTGGCTGACGGCTTCGATGCCGTCTGTGCTTTCGTCAGCTCCAATGTGAGCGAAGCCACATTAAAAATTCTCCACGAAAAAGGTGTCCGCCTGGTCCTGCTGCGTTGCGCAGGATACAACAACGTGGATCTGGAAAAGGCAGTTGCATATGACATATGTGTCATGCGTGTCCCCGGTTATTCTCCGGAAGCTGTCGCAGAGCATGCCATGGCTCTGGCTCTGGCCTGCAACCGCCGCTTATACAAAGCCTATAACAAGGTCCGGGAAAATGATTTCAGCCTCGCAGGACTCATGGGCTTCAATTTCTATGGTAAGATTGCCGGAATCATCGGAACCGGCCGGATCGGTGCAGCTATGTGCCGGATCTGTAACGGTTTCGGCATGAAAGTCATCGCCTACGATGTCTACGAGAACCCGGATCTGAAAGATTTCGTCACCTATGTGACCTTAGACGAATTACTGGCGCAAAGTGATCTGATCTCCCTTCACTGCCCGCTGATGGATTCCACCTACCACCTGATCCAGCTTGACACCATCAAGAAAATGAAGGATGGCGTCATTCTGGTAAACACTTCCCGGGGTGCTCTGGTCAAGACCGAGGATCTTATCGAGGGCATCCGCCTGCACAAGTTCGCCGGGGTCGGTCTGGATGTCTATGAAGAAGAGACGAAAAACGTCTTCGAGGATCGTTCCGATGAGATTCTGGAGCATTCTACCACCGCAAGGCTTTTGTCCTTCCCCAATGTCATGATTACATCCCATCAGGGATTTTTCACAAAAGAAGCACTGGAAGCCATTGCAGAGACTACCTTGCAGAATGCTCTGGATTTCGAAAGTGGAAAGAAGAGCCCCAATCAGGTGCAATAAAATATTTCCAATCGAGTAGGCTGACTCATCATATACACAAAAAAACGGATGGCCCTCCCAAGCCATCCGTTTTTCTCGTTTTTCAGTTTCCCGTCTTGTCCTTTTTCTCTATCTCTTACAGTTTTTACGATCATTCCAGATTCAGTTTCTGACCAACTCTGATCACATTCTGGTTTGTAATCTGTACATTTCTGCGAAGCAACTGTGCCAGAGTCATGTGATTTCTCTTAGCGATCTTGAAAAGCGTATCACCACTCTTTACCGTATAACCGCCCTCTGTATACCAGATGCTCTCGGAAGGTCTGCGGTCAGTAACAGTTACCAGATAATTGCCGCCGCGCTTCAATGCGAACATGGACTGTCCGGTGGAAGTTATGGTAAAGGATCCGCAATACTCCAGGCGTCCCTTCTCTGTATTATAGCGATACAGGTTTGCACTCTTGCCGGAATTGTCCTTGCCTACATTTACATGAATGTTGACATTCACTCCGAAGCTGCCGGTATCTCTGATACCCAGCTGTCTGTTCACGGTTCCGGACTTTGCGGATACCACATTTGCCGGGATTGTGTTGCTCGTCTGGTCTACTGTCAGATCAATATTCTGAATCTTTGACAGATCTTTATTCTTCAGATCCTGTCCACTGATGCTCAGTGCCACACCGTTTCCGCTGTGGAATGCCACCGTCAGCTTCGTACCTTTAATGGTATTCAGTACATTCTGAGGCACCTTGACTTCACCGCTGCATACAAAGTTCATGTTGACACTTGCAATAGCAGGATTTTTCATCATCTCTGCCACCTTATCCTGTACAGAGTTGCTTACATCCGTCCAGTCTACTGCAGGTGCTGCAGAGGAACCGCTGTTGTCATCATCATCGTCATCGTCATCATCGTTGTTCACCACATCTGCCGCTACCGTAAATACAGCAGAAGGGGTTCCGGTCATTCTGGCTCCAACACCTTCCGGTACTGCGGAAGTCACTGCCAGGAAACCGTTCATATTGATGGTACCGTCCGTATTTCTGCGAATGCCTCCGTGGATTGCACTGTTCATATCCATGTTCTGGAACCATTCTGCTGTAGCTGCTATTCCTTCACTGTTGGTAGAGTTTTCGCCTCTCCAATAATAGTTCATTGCATTTTCGTAGGCACTGGTCTCCTGAGTTCCTTTCGGTTTGAACTGTTCTGTAACCGTCTGCCCTGCTGCATTGCTGCTATCCTTAAAGGACAGGATTCCTTTTGCCATAAATGCAGTATTCTTTGCGTCATTTGTATAGAATGCCACGTTAAAGGACTCATTGTTATAACTGGTAGAAGAATATGCCTCAATATCCGGACAGCTGTTGGAATCAATACCCTTTGCCTTATTGCCGAATGATACACTGTTGCGCAAAATATGATGTCCGCTGATGCTGGAACCACCCATCTTAAAACCGTTACCGTTACCGGCATCTACTTCCTGTCCGTTCTCATCCAGTACATAACCGTTCTTGAATGCCACGCAGTTCTGAATGACCACCTGACCGATAGCTCCGGTCTCTATCTTGGCGAACAGATCCCAACCGTCATCGGCATTGTATGCTGCAATACATCCATCAAATACATTACCCTCACCAATCGTCAGCTTAGCTGCAAATCCGTCTGCATCCTCATATCCCGCATCTGCGTTCAGATATGAAGTACAGTTCAGGATCAGGTTATAGGAAGGCCAGTCGCTTCTTCCGTCTGTGCTCTTGTAACGGCTGATCTGAATACCAGTATTGCCATTTCTATATGCCATAATATCATCCAGTGTATTGTGACTGCCGGATACCTGAATACCCTTGAGGGAATTAGCAGAACCTGTTACATCAAATCCCTGGAAATACCAGTAATCACCTGCCAGGATCATACCTGCACATTTTCTCTGGAAATTCAGTACCGGACGAGAAGTGCTGTCCGGATCGGCAATCATATAGATTCTGGCATCTGTAGTTCCACTGACACCTCTGTCTATCGTCACCGTCTTATCCAGTGCATAAGTACCGCCCTTCAACACGATCATCTGGCCCGGAGCCACGCTCTTCACTGCGGTATAAATATCCACAGGATCACTGTTGGTACCGCTTCCCGTACTTCTTCCCTCAGGAGCAGCATAAATAACCGTTCTACCCTTTACATTATAATTTACTGTAAAGTCAAATGTTACTGTATCATAGCTACTCAACAGAGAATACTCTGAAGGTCTGTAATCCGCATTCGGGGTAAACTCTACATGGAAAACGTTGCTTCCGCTTTTCAGTGTCGTATGGGTATATACCTTGGTATTTGCCTTTACACCCGCATCTGACAATACGGTTTCATTGTCACTGTTGGTAATTTTCAATGTTCCGTCCGCATTGCCGTAATATACCAGTTCGTAATCCGCACTGTTGGCTACAGAAGCAGAATCAATCGTATAATTCGGTGTTACATAAGTGACCGGTCTGGATTCTGCCGGAGCATCTTTGGCCGGATCGATTGTTGTCAGCACTGCATTGGCAACGCTGATGGTTGCAGTTCTGGAAGCGAAGAAACCTACATAGATGTTCTCTGCATCCAATCTGGTCAGTTCGTCTCCGTCTTTGCCGTGATAGTATTTATTGGTTACGGTCTCACCGGTTTCCACATTGGTATAGCTCAGGAAATAACCGGTATTGTTTCTCTGCAAAATCATGTGGAAAGTGGTCTGCACGTTCAGATCCGTAATATCCTTCACAGCTTCTGCAGAATTGGTATATTTGCCTACTATGTTATAAGTTCCCGCGCCGTTTCCGCTGTTTGCAGCACTGGTCTCCAGAGTAGTCATGGTAGACCGGAAGCCCTGATCTGTAGGACTGTCGTTCATATTTTCCGGTGTTACACCTATTTTTTCCTGGGAACCGATACCAAGTTTCATGGTGTATTTGTCTCCGGCATCAGATACCTTGCCTTCTGTGGCATCCCAGAGATATTCCACCTTTGTAGCACTCAGCATATAGGAATTGTTCCAGAAAATACCGGAATCTCCATTCTCACCCACACGGTCAGCTGCCATAAGGCCAAAGCCTTCCTGTCCGTTGGTGTATGTCCATTCGTCCACCGTAATATCTGCAGATAACGTAAAGTTCTCTGTTGCCGGATCAATCGTGGTGTAGTAGAATGCCAGACCATCCGTTGAAGCTGCTACCAGCTTTCCTTTGCTGTTCTTCTCCCAGATCTTCAAATCACCTGTATCCAGGCTTCCACTATAACCGTTATTCGCTGTTTTGTTGTCAACGCCCTGACCAAATGCTGCAAAATTCCAGGTCTTCACTGCATCTTCAGTGATTGTCAGTTTTACTTCCGCCGGAGTGGATACATTTTCTCCTCTGACTGCAGCTACCTGAAATGTATATTCCTGACCTACCGTCAATCCTTTGATCGTCTGAGCCAATGCAGTCACTCCTTCTTCAACAACCGTGCCGTCCACAGATACCTTGTAGCTCTCTGCTTCGGCAACTGCCTGCCAGGTCAGTTTCACATTGCCGTGTCCCTTATTCTCAGCATTTAAGCCCTTCGGCGTTGCCATAGGTAATACAAATTCTATTGATGTTGTCTTATTACTTGCTTTTGTATTCTCGCCTTCTCCTATCAGTTTTGCTTCAAAGCTGTAAGTGCCGGACGCTGTAGGCTGGAACTCTGCATTTCCAGAGGTTCCCTGTGCAGTAACGGATTTTGTCTCCACCGCATTACCATCAGCATCATACATCGTCACTTCCAAAGATTTTGCATAGATTCCACCGATCTGTGCAGTGTACGGAACGGTGATGGTTCCGTCCTTGACAAAAGGTGTTCCCAGAACGGGAGCTGCTATGTCATCCCAGCTTACGGAAGATCTGTAATCTACGGTCAGAGCATAGATCATAATCTTACTACCACTTGCATATAAATAATAAGTGCCCCCTTTTTCCACCTCATAAGTTTTGGCAATCAGGTCTGCTCCCGCCTTAAAGGTCTCAATCCCTTGGGGCTTGCCATCTACATCCTGCAAAAAATAAATATCTTTGCCTTTTGCTTTAAATACAACTTTGATTCTGCCATCTTTTTCCGCCTCCAGTCTTACTGCAGCACCACTGGTAGGAATTTTTCCTTTGTTCGGGTTAGGCGAATTATCTCCCTGTACACATCCTGTATACTTTACCCCATCTAAACTAGCTGAACCAGATTTAAAACTCATAGTTTCAAGTACAGAAATTCCGCCATCATACGTTGTTCCTGCTGTCAGACCCTTGCTCAGATCCAATTCATACAGGTCTTTTTCCGTTCCACTCTGCGCAACAGCCATTGCTGCATTCGCATCCTGTGTTGTCGAAGTTGCCGCAATACCTTCTTCCTCTCCCAACACTTCTCTGGCTCTTTCCGCATTTCCGTCAGAAACCGTCTCACTTACCTGTTCTACCACAGGTTCCGTTTCCTCTGCCTGTACAGAGATGGGGCTGATTCCCATTCCCGACAGCACCATGGCTCCCGCAAGAAGCAATGCCATCAGTCGTTTTCTCTCTTTTCTTCCTCTCCTGCCTAACATTCCCATACCTCCACTTAGCATGTGTTATAAACGATTACATTTGTAAGCTCTTACAACACTATGTACTATATATTAGCACTATCGCTTCACATTAGTAAACCATTTTTGTGTATTTTGAATATTTTTGGAAGTTTTACATATATTTTTTGAGCAATATTTAGTTATTATTTTTGCGCAAGCCTGTACTTTTCTCAAAAATGCACAATTCCGCCATTCCGTGTTTATTTCTATCAAGTAAGTGCTTCCATTATCATAACGTTCTCTATCCATTTTATTTTGACTATTGAAGGCGTCTTGTGCTTGGCAAAAGTTATATAAAGTTATATAATAGGTACAAAGTTATATACACTTATATAAAGTTATATAAGATTTTAAAAGTTATATAAACTAATATAAGAAAAGGAGGTTTTCATTATGAGTACCAATCCGTTTACGTTATCTTTTGGGAAAAAACCGTTGCAATATATCTCCCGTCTCACGGAAACAAACCAAATTCTGGAAAGCTTTTGTGCCGAGATTCCATCCAATCAGATCTACATGATCACCGGTGTCCGTGGCTCTGGCAAGACTGTAATGATGACAAATATTGCTTCGGAATTACGAAAAAGAGAAGACTGGATCGTTGTGGAACTGAATCCTACCAGAGATTTACTGCAAAGTCTTGCTGCGAAAATCTACAGCATTCCCGAATTACACACGCTGTTCATTAATGCAAAACTTGACTTTTCTGCTTTTGGTCTGGGAGTATCCATTGAAAACGCTGCTCCGGTCACGGATATCGAAAACGCTCTGGAACTCATGTTGAAATATATCCAGAAAAGTGAAAAAAGGTTGCTGATCAGCGTTGATGAAGTGACGAATTCCAAATATATCCGAATCTTTGCAAGCTCCTTTCAGATTTTTTTACGAAACGACTATCCCATCTTTTTACTGATGACGGGATTATATGAAAATATTTATAATCTTCAAAATGATAAAGTACTGACCTTTTTATACCGTGCACCCAAATTAATCCTGGAGCCACTCAATTATACCGCTATCCGCAAACAATATATGGATATCTTTTCTCTGGATATAGATGCTGCCGGAGAACTGGCTTCACTGACCAAAGGCTATCCTTTTGCCTTTCAGGTACTTGGTTATCTCTACTGGGAAAATCGCGATAAAAAGACTTTGGAACAGATTTTGCCGGAATATGACCAATATCTGGATGAATATGTATACAGTAAAATATGGTCGGAATTATCCGATCTGGATAAAAAAATCGTAACTGAAATGTCTCTCAGCGGAGAGACTCAGGTAAAAGCTCTCCGTGAGCGATTAGATATGAAATCTGAACTTTTCTCTGTCTATCGTGAGCGTTTAAAGAGAAAAGGTGTCATTATTTCCAAAGAATACGGGAAAGTCACGCTGGCCTTACCTCGCTTTGATGAGTTTGTAAAAATACAACAGCTTATGTAGCTGGGAGGCACAGCGTCTATTCCACGCCCCGCAGCACAACTTTCCCCACATATTTCCGGGCCAGTTCCTCCATCTGTTCCAGTTCCTCTTTGGAAAATGCGCCGAACGGATCTACACCGCCCGGTTTCACATCGTCACATTCCGCTGTCTGTATCATCCGGTACAGGCAGTTTTCATTCTCTTCGTAATTCTGAAGATAATACGCAGGGCATCCGGCGATCCATTTACCGATGTCCTCGAATTCTTCCACCCTGTGGATTCCCTTTACCACAGTAGTGCGGAATTCATAGGGGATACCGCTGCTTTTCAGGATGCCGATGCTCTCCTCGATGCGGGAGATATCTATATGCGGCAGTCCCGCCGCCCGAGCATAATTATCCCTGGAAGCCTTAATATCCATCGCCACATAATCAATCAGGTGCTCCTGCAACAATTCCCACAATACCCCCGGCATATACCCGTTGGTATCCAGCTTAATGGGATACTCCAGCTCCTTGATCTTTTGCAGGAACGCCCGAAGGTCCCGCTGCAGAGTCGGCTCTCCTCCGGTGACACAGATGCCCTGGAGAATCCCCTGCCTTTTTTTCAGGTAAGAGAGTACTTCTTCCTCCGGAATGAGCGACTGGCAGCCGGGATCCAGCACCAGTTCCCCGTTGTGACAAAACGGACAGCGAAAATTGCAGCCCCCTGTAAAAACAGTGGCTGCAATATGTTCCGGATAATCTAATAAAGTTGTCTTGTTAAAACCATGTATCTGCATAGTCTAAGTCCTCGGCATAGTGGAATCCCGCACCACCAGTTCTCCGTCGAACACGCAGTGCTGGTGCTTCGCCTTTTTCCCAATGATGTCGAACAGGATCCGGGCCGTCTCTCTCGCCATGCTGTCTATCGGCTGCTTTAAAGTCGTCAAGGACGGGATAACATATTTCCCGATTTCCACACCATCAAAGCCTGCCAGAGAAATATCCTCCGGCACCTTGTATCCGGCATCAGACAAGGCTTTCCCGGCACCGATTGCCAGCATATCGGAGATTGCGAAGATCGCCGTGCACGGAATCTGCTTCTCCAGGAATTCCTTCGTCACCATATAGCCATTCTCCAGGGAGTAATCTTCCAAATCACTCCTCATAGGCAGGATCAGTTCTTCTCTTACTTCTATTCCGTTATCCTTCAACGCCTTTTTATAGCCCTCCAGACGCAGCTTACCGATGGAAGCATCCGTTTTGCGGGCACAGAGGATTGCAATATCCTTATGTCCGTTCTTGCACAGATAGTCCACCATCTTGTAGCTTTCCTTGGTATCATCCACCGCTACGGAGGAATAGGTGTTGCGGCTGAAGCCCTTGGGCAGCATTCCCGTGGTACTTAAGATAAACGGCACATGAAGCTGTGCCAGCTTTTCCTCACTGTGCACCAGATAACCGCCGAGGAAGATAATGCCGCGAAGTCTTTTTTCCTTGACCAGCTTCAGTGCCACTTCCACTTCGTCCTCGTCATAGTCTACATGCTGCAATACCATGGCGTAAGATTTTTCCTTGATCTCTTCTTCCAATACCTTGATCATCTGGCTGAAGAAAGAGTTGTTAATACCTTTGACCAGTACTGCAATTGCCTTGGCATCCTGACGTTTCAGGTTTCTGGCACTGTTGTTGGGTACGTAGTTATTCTCTTTGATCACCCGCATGATCATTTCCTTGGTCTCAGGATTGATGTCCGGGTGGTTATTTATGGCACGGGATACCGTGCTGACACCGACACCGCAGATTCTTGCGATGTCTTTGATCGTGATTTCCTCCATGGAGCACAAACCTTTCCAAGCCTACGGACCTATCTGCCGTACAGCTTCGTCATACTGCGGATCCGTCCTGCAAGCTCCTTTGTAAAATCTCCGTTCCCCATTCTCCACTTCCAGTTGATGCCCAGTGTGGAAGGAATGTTGATGCGGGCCTCCGATCCCAGTCCAAGATAATCCTGCATGGGAATGATCGCCAGATCCGCTACGCTGGACATTGCGGCACGCACAAATTCCCAGGGAAGCTGCTCTCTGGGAATCGGCTCTCCGTCCGCATTTTTCAGACGCAGATAGTCGTCACAGAGCTTTTTGTCAGCTCCCTTCAAGGTGCCATACCACCCCATCACAGTATCATTATCATGAGTTCCCGTATATACCACGCAATTATGTGTATAATTATGCGGCAGATAATCACTTTCCTCACGGGAATCAAATGCAAACTGCAAAATTTTCATACCTGGATAACCGGATTTCTTCACTAATTCTATCACAGATGGTGTTAAAAAGCCAAGATCTTCTGCAATAACTTCTTTTTCTCCCAATTTTTCCTTCATGGAACGGAAAATATCATATCCCGGGCCATGTTCCCAGTGGCCGTGCTCCGCAGTGGGTTCCCCATAGGGAATCGCATAATAAGCATCGAATCCACGAAAATGATCGATACGTACCACATCATAGCGTTCAAAGCAGGCTGCCAGCCGCTGCATCCACCAGGCATAACCGGTCTCCTTGTGATGTTCCCAGTTATACAGAGGATTGCCCCACAGCTGTCCGGTGACGGAAAACGCATCGGGAGGGCATCCCGCCACTGCTACCGGCTCACAATTCTCATCGAACTGGAACAGCTCCGGATTCGCCCAGGCATCTGAGCTGTCAAATGCCACATAAATGGGAATATCCCCAATAATCTTGATGCCGTTATCGTTGGCATAGGTCTTTAGTTTCTCCCACTGTACCTGGAACAGATACTGCTGGAACTGGTAAAACATAATCTCTTTCGCATATTTTCTGCGATATTTGTCCATGGCAGCCGGGGTTCTTAGCTTGATATCCTCTTCCCAGGCTGCCCAGCAGATGCCGCGGAAACCATCCTTGATGGCCATATAAAGTGCATAATCCTCCAGCCAGTATGCATTCTTCTGTACAAACTCCTGAAATCTCGCATCTTCTTCAATATGACTGTTATCAAACGCTTCCTTCAACAGGCGGAAACGGCTCTTATAGATTTTGCCGTAATCCACGGAATGGATATCCGTGCCGAAGTCATAGGTATTGCACTGCTCTGTGGTCACATAGCCTCTCGCCACCAGATCCTCGGGATCAATAAAGTAGGGATTACCCGCAAAAGTGGAAAAAGACTGGTACGGAGAATCTCCATAGCTGGTGGGTCCTAATGGCAGAATCTGCCAGTAGGCCTGACCGGCTTCTTTTAATCTGTCAATAAATTTATATGCTTCCTTGGAAAAGCAGCCGATTCCGTAGCGGGACGGCAGGCTGCTCACCGGCAGTAATATTCCGCTTTTTCTCATATTAATAACCCTATCTTTCTATTTTTTAGCCCTTAACTGCACCGGCTACCACGCCCTCGATAATGTACTTCTGACAGGTCAGATAGAAGACGATAATAGGAATCACGGACAGTACCAGCAGTGCCATCATGGCACCCAGATCCTTTGCACCGTAAGAACCTACCAGGTATTGTACTACAACCGGTATGGTCTTGTAATTAGTACTCAGGCCGATCACCAGATAAGGCAGCAGATAGTCGTTCCAGATCCACATGGCATTCAGGATGGCTACGGTGATGGCAGTCGGCTTTAAGATTGGCATTACGACACCAAAGAAGGTCTGCAAAGGGTTGCAGCCGTCGATCATGGCTGCCTCTTCGATGTCCAGCGGAATCGATTTGATGAATCCACAGAACATGAACACGGACAGGCCGGAACCAAATCCCAGATACAGCAGCACCATTCCGGGAGGGTTGTTCAGGTGGGTCATATTAGCCAGCTTAGACATAGTGAACATTACCATCTGGAAAGGCACGATCATGGAAAATACGAACATGTAATACAGCACGTTGGTCACGCCGGTTTTCACTCTGGTCAGATAGTACGCAGTCATGGAAGTGAACAGAATGATCGCTGCCACGGAAAATACAGTGATAAATGCAGACCACCCGAAAGCTGTGAAAAAACCGGTTTTTTCAATACCGTTCACATAGTTGGTCAATCCCACAAAGGTCTCTGCGGTAGGCAGTGCAAACGGATTGTTGCTGATGAACAGTTTTCCCTTAAAGGAGTTGATCAGCACGAAGAAAATAGGTGTTAAAAATGCAACTACCAGCAGACACAGGATACAAAATATGATCACATTGGAAGTTTTTTTCTTAGTCATTATTGTTCTACCTCCTTACGTCTGGTAAGTACCAGCTGTCCCAGGGCTATGACTGCCACAACGATGAAGAACAGTACTGCTTTTGCCTGACCGACACCTTCGTAACCGTTTCTGCCGTAGAAAGTATTGTAAATATCCAGAGCCAGCATTGCGGTCTTTTTGCTGGGAGCACCGGCAGTCAGCGCCAGGTTCTGGTCAAAGAGCTTGAAACTGTTGGATACAGTAAGGAACAAACATATAGTAATAGATGGCATAACCATCGGAATTTTCACTTTGAATAATGTCTGTAACGAAGTAGCTCCATCGATCTCTGCTGCTTCGATCAGATCCGTAGGTACATTCTGCAGTCCGGCTACATAAATGATCATCATATAACCGATCATCTGCCAGTTCATCAGAATGATCAGACCCCAGAATCCATAGGTCGGATTCGCCACCAGTGTTGTCTCGTATTTTAACAATACTGCATTGATCATCTGCTGCCAGATATAACCCAGGATGATACCACCGATCAGGTTCGGCATGAAGAATACGGTACGGAACAGGTTGGTTCCTTTGATCTTTCTGGTCAGCGCCAGTGCCAGAATGAACGCAAATACATTAATGGTAATGATGGATACAACAGAAAACTTTAAGGTAAAACCGAATGCGTTGACAAAATCTTTGTCCGCAAAAATTTTGATATAATTTTCCAGGCCTACAAATTGTGCATTTGTAATCGTTTTAAATTTGCAAAAGGACAGATATACGCCCATAACAAACGGTATGATAAATGCAAAGGAAAATGCGATCAATGTAGGCAGTACAAAAATGGGAAAATATCGTTTTAATGTCTTTTGCATAAGCCTTCTCCTATTAATTCCTTTTTACATGATATTCCGGGTTTTACAAACACGGGGGCCGTGGTACCACCACCGCCCCCTGTGTCTGAAGTTATATAAGATGGATAACGATTCAGAATAGTTATAAGCTGAGATCAATTAGTTAGCTGCGGTTGCGGCCTTTTCAGCTGCCCATTCGTCAACTACTTTTGTCTTTACAGCGTCCCAGTCGATGGAACCGGAAGCATACTCCAGAAGAGCTGCACCGAAGTCATCCTTGAACTGCTGGCTGGGGAAGGAAGTGAAGTTCCAGGATACAGATGTCTTGGAGGTATCTGCCATGTAACGAAGAACTTCCTGTGCCAGAGGATCGGTGGGCTTTTCATCATCGCTGAAGGTATCGAAAGGAGCAATGAAGCCAAGGTCATTGGTTACTGCTGCCTTACCGGTTTCAGAAGAGAACAGCCATTCAACGAATGCGATAGATGCTGCCTGATCCTCAGCAGAAGCTTCCTTGTTGATGCAGAAGAAGTTCTCAGTACCGGTGCACAGTCCCTGGTTCTCTTCACCTTCAACGCCGGTATAAATAGGAAGGAACTTAACATCCTCAGCCTTAACAGTGTTACCGTCTACGCCATTGATCTGGCTCCAACCCCAGTTACCGTTCTGTACCATTGCTGCCTGACCCAGAGCGAACTCAGCCATGGAGTCGTCTACAGACTTGCTTCCCAGCAGACCGGGTGCTGTGCAGGAGTTGTTGATGTACAGATCAAAAATGTTCTTGAAGTTATCGGAGTAAGTGAACTCCAGGTTATCGGTATCGGTGATACCCTTGTCCTTGAACTCGTAGTATACAGGGATGTTAGCCAGATGAGTCTGCCATCTCCAGTCTTCACCGGGAGTCAGGGATGTGGAAGCGAATACGCCTTCAATACCCAGTTCATCTTTCTTAGCCTGCATATCTTCTACAACCTCTTTTAACTTAGCGAAGTTGTTGATCTCATCCATACTTGCTGCCTTAGCACCATCCAGTGCGAAGTACTTCTGCATGATAGCGTCGTTATAAATGATACCGTAACCCTCTACTACGTAAGGGATTCCGTATACACCACCGTCTTCACCGGTGATTGCCAGGCTCTTATCCATTAACCAGCTGTACAGGTCTGTATCCTTTAAGTCTGCACAGTAGTCTTTCCAGTTCTGATAACCGATAGGTCCGTTGATCTGGAACAGGGTAGGTGCTTCCTTGTTAGCGATCTCAGACATCAGGGTCTGCTCGTAGGTACCGCTTGCTGCAGTTACAACCTTTACAGGAACACCGGTCTCCTCGGTATATTCCTTAGCCAGCTTCTGCCATACTTCGTCAACTTCAGGTTTGAAGTTCAGATAGTATACAGAGCCTGCTGCCTCTGCGGTCTTCTCTGCGGTCTTCTCTGCCGCCTCGGTAGTTGTTGCTGCGTCCGTCTTGTTGTCGGTAGCAGGGGTGGTTGCTGTTGCATTGTCAGCATTTCCGCAGCCGGTCAGCATGGAAGCTGCCATTACTGCACAAAGTAAAACACTTGCCAGTTTCTTCTTCATAATCTTACCTCTCCTTTTTTGTTGGAACGGGAACCCTTCATAATTCTTGCTATACTCCCGTCAGGTTGTCGGAAACGGTTTCGGTATTGTTCCCGGTAACGTTTCCGTTGCTGTAATTAGAAAATAGCACATTCACGAACTGGTTGCAAGTGCTTTTCTGTAAATACCTGGAAGTTTGTATATTGTTCTCAAAATACTTCTCGCAGTTTTGTGCATTTTCACAATGACTTTATAATTCTTCTGCCGCTTATATTCTTTTTTCAAATAATTAACCCCTCGAGCGGACTGTCTCCTACTCGCTTTTTATACTTTGTACACCATCTCGCTTAAAAGCTCGATGATGTACATTCGCCAGGTACAGATTCTTGTGCAAGCACAAATCTGTACCTGGCTCATCGTATACACAAAAAGAGGTGCTGCCTCATCCTTCTGCAGCACCTCCCGGGTTCTTTTTTCTATTTTATTTTTACAGATACTTTTTCCAGCCTTCCGGCAGATATTTTGCCGTGCTGCGGAGCATATCCCTTACCAGCTCTTCCACCTGTTCTCTGGAAGCTCTTCCTTTCACCTGCGGATCCTCCAGGAATGCTTCCACCACCAGATCAAAATCACACAGAATAGCTGCTTTCAGAATCCGCTCATGGTTTGCCACATGGGGATCCACCAGCTCCTTGATCTGCTCCGGAAGCTCTCCGGCATACAACGGGCGGATGGCATCTCTCTCGAATACCGCATTGGTCTCTACAACCGCACTTTCCGGCAGATTGGCAATCTGATGTCCGGTATTGGGAATATTGACATTGCTGATCTTGCGGGTCAGTCCGCAGAGTGCCTTGATCAGCTGGATACCTTCCTCCCCGGTAGGCTTCAACTCGATCTCTTCCTCACCGGCTGCCAGTCTCGCGCTCTTTGCCAGACGTTCCTGCAGATCCTTCTTTCTCCAGTCTACGGTAGTCAGACCGAATTTCCATCTCTTTACCGTCTCGGGATCTTTCAGGTAACTGTCACCCACACCGGGCATGAATTCCACCAGATGCCTGTCGCCTGCTGCTGCGATCAGACCATATTTGCGGAACAGATCAAATTTCACAATATGGGCACACTCGAAAGTAGAGTTCGCCCAGTTTTTATCTGCTTCTTTGTAGCCGTCTTCCTTATGCTCCTCGGTATATTTCCGGTAAATGGGGAACAGATCGATTCCCTTATAGGAAGCATAGTCAAACCAGGTGAAATGGTTGATACCCAGTACATTGACCTGAATATCCTCACGTTTCACATCCTTAAGCCCCATGGTCTCTTCCAAAATACCCTTTAACACTTTCTGGGTACCGAATACTTCATGGCAGCATCCAAAAGCTTTGATCTCCGGAAAAACATAGTACAAAGTCTTCACGCACAGGGACATGGGGTTGGTGTAATTGATGACCCAGGCTTTCGGTGCATATGCCCTGATGGCCTGTGCAATCTCCACATACATGGGAATCGTACGCAGTGCTCTCATGGCACCGCCGGGGCCTGCGGTATCTCCTACAGACTGATAGATTCCCAGTCGTTCCGGCATATGTACATCCACAGCCATCTCATCAAAAGTTCCCGGCAGAATAGAGATCACGATGAAATCCGCACCGGTCAATGCGGACTGTAAGCTGTCAGAAACAGTATAGTTCCATTTGCCCACCACATCCTCTCTTGCAGAAAGTCTGTTGCCGATGATCTCATTGTGTTTTGCCGCCTCCGCATCAATATCATACAGGCGGATGGTTCCGGACAGTTCTTCATCCATGGCCAGATCCGTCATAAATGTCCATGCCCATCCTCTGGAACCACCGCCAATATAGGCGATCTGTAAATCTTTTACCTTTCCGTCTGCATACTCCATTTTTGTATCCTCCTTATGTATTTCCGGTCCTTGGGATCCTCTGCTCCATCGGCCCGTACTGCCTTCTCTATATTGCACATTATAGCCTATGGCTGTATAATAATCTTGCTATTATTTGCGTATTTTTTTCCATTTTCGTACTATATTGACTTTTGTTTTTATACAAGCTCATAGATTTGTAATATAGCCTGCGCATACTGTTTCTCAGAATGCAGTCTAATATAGCACTAATATAGCATAGGAAAAAGGAGATCACTATTATGTTTGAAACAGGGGATTTTCAGACACCGGCTCCACCGGAATCAGGCGTTGCGGGCAATGCTGTTGCTTCGACGCCTCAGGATCACTGGCTCTATAATGAGCTTGCAGACGGATTCCACATCGACCGTGTTGTACGGGACTATAATTATTCCATGGATATCCGTCACATTCACGAAGAATACGAGATTTATTATCTTTTAGAAGGGGAACGGTATTATTTTATCAACCAGCAGACCTATCTGGTCACCCCGGGAACGCTGGTCTTCATTGACAAGGAGCAGATCCACCGCACCGGTATGGCTTCCGCCGGACCACATCACGACCGGATCGTTTTAGGAATCATGGAAGAGCCCTTTTCTACCTTTCTGGCATCTTTCGGAGGATTGCAGCTACAGAGTTTTTTCACGGAGCAGGGCAGTATTCTGACACTGCCAGAAGAAATGCGCCCCTATATCCAGTCTCTGTTGCAGGACATTGCCTCTGAGCTGATCCACAAAAAGCCCGGCTATCTTCTGGCCGCCATGACGAAGCTGGCAGAATTTTTCATTGCCGTGCTGCGCCTGCAGCCCGAGGGTCCCGTTGTCTCATCCCCGGCCAGACATTCGAACCCGAAGTATCAAAAGGTCGATGAAGTGGCGCACTATATTGTAGAACATTGTACTGAGCGGATCTGTCTGGAGGATCTCGCTGGGCGGTTCTATATCAACAAATTTTACCTGAGCCGTATTTTCAAAGAAGTCACCAGTTTTACCATCAATGATTACCTGAATGTCAACCGCATCAAAAAAGCCCACCGGCTCCTTCTGGAAACGGATGACAGCATCACTTCCATTGCGGAACAGTTGGGCTATGAAAATATTACTTATTTTGAACGGGTGTTTAAAAAATACCGGAATATGACACCGTTAAAATACCGGAATTATTATCGGTCGGAGACGGAGTGACCTATGAATCTGCAGCTGTCTGAACGTATACTCCTTGTCTGCTTCATGATAAGCCGCTCTACAACAGATCACTCAGTCTTGCGAACTGCTCCAGTGTCAATGCTTCGCCTCTTACGGTAGGGGACAGGCCCATCTGTGCCAAGGCTGCTGCCGCGGATTCCTTGGTGATGCCTGGGAGGCCCGCATTTCCCAGACCGTTCACCAGGGTCTTACGGCGCTGGTTGAAGGAAGCCCGGATCAGGGCGAACATCTTCTTCTCATCCTTCACCTGTACCGGCGGTTCTTCGTAGCGGGTCAGGCGGATGACCGCGCTGCCCACATTCGGTCTCGGGATGAAGCAGTTGGGCGGTACATTCGCCACGATTTCCGGCTTTGCATAATACTGCACCGCCAGAGACAGGGCGCCGTAATCCTTTGTGCCGGGGCCTACCTGCATACGGTCCGCCACTTCCTTCTGCACCATGATGGTGATGCTCTTCAGCGGCACACGGCTCTCGAATAAGCCCATGATGATCGGTGTCGTTATGTAATAGGGCAGGTTTGCCACCACCTTGATGGGGCGTCCTCCGTTTTTCTCTTCCACCAGCCGGTTAATGTCCACTTTCAGGATATCGTCATTGATGACCGTGACGTTATCATAATCCTGTAATGTCTCTTCCAGAATAGGGATCAGTGCCTTGTCGATCTCCACGGCCACCACGCTGCCCGCGTGCTCCGCAAGATACTGGGTCATGGTACCGATGCCCGGCCCGATCTCCAGCACGCAGTCCTCCTTCGTGATCTCCGCAGAAGAAATAATCCGGTCCAGAACCGTCGTGTCTATAAGAAAGTTCTGTCCGAATTTTTTTTGAAAATTGAAATGGTACTTCTGCAGTACCGCAATGGTATTCTGGGGAATGCCCAAATAAGCCATAATAAGCCTCCTTAATAATACTTAAAATCCTCTAAAAAATGAATACAATCATACAACACCAGCACATCCATTCCCTGTTCCGGTTCATATTGCTCCATCAGTTGGAACAGTTTCCCGTTAAAATACCGCAGATCCACCACGTAGATATTCTCATAATGGGCCGTGAGCAGCGGAATCAGGCTGTTGGCATAAGAATCCTTGATGACAAACAGCGTCTTACCGGGATTGTATCCCGTATGAATCTCAATAAATGCATGATTGTCATTCAGGAAAAATCCATACTGGTTCTTGGTATCCAGATAATCCGGTGCATACAGAGAATCAGCCGTGTCCGCAAAATCATACGTCACCGATACTGCTTTTTTCTCCGTCTCCGGGAAATACTGTATGCTATCCTTCGTCCAGTCCACATTGATACGGGACTGCAGGGTTCCCTGAAAATTCTCCGACACCGTCTTCCTGCCGTTTACGTCATACGGGTAGGGGAAACGTCCCACACTGTCCGCCCAGGCCAGAAAACCGTAATATGCCCCCAGACTGGTCCAATGATGATCCGTGCGATAATAGATGGGCTCCTGTGCATGCTCCTGCAAAGCGTGATACACATCTATATAATGCTCTTCTCCAATAGAATTCCTTACCTTCGTAAGCAGCCGTTCTTCGTCATAATAGGGTGCAAATGCCGGCAGCATATCCGTGAGAATGTTGTCCGCTGTCGGTACCAGCATGACTTTGGCATCCCAGTGGTTCACCAGCTTTGTTAACGATGCGACACGGGAATTTTCCATCTGCTCCGTATACTCATCGGGATCGTTTACTCCGATCAAATACCGGTCTGCTCCCAGATAGACCCCGTTGATCTCTTTTTTCCGGAAACAGATATCTGCCCGGGTCTTAAGTCCTACCCATTTATCCCGTCCTACGAACTGGTCGGACATGTATTTCTCATACGCATCCCCGTATTCTCCCGTAAAAAGACTCTCCCAGGAAAAGGCAGGGCGGGAAGCCAGCACCCGGTTCTCCGCTTCCGAATATACTCTGTCACTGTTCCACAGATCTGCCACTCCCAGAACCAGAAGTACCGCACAGACCAGTCCGATGGTCAACAGCGAATTTCTTTTATCATCCATATGCGGTTCCTCCTTCCCGGTCAGAATCGAAAATACAAAAAGGGATTATACGACGCATCCACAATATACGCCACCGACAGAAGCAGCAGTACTGCCGGAATCACCTTTTCTCCCAACCGGTACAGTGCCATGGCAGGGCCTGTCTTACTGCTTTTCAAAGCATGCACCAGTCTGCTGCCTAGCGGAAGACATGCCACCAATGCGATGACCAGAAGCACCAGATACTCATTGCACAAAAACATTGCCAGCGAATTCACCGGCCCTATTCCGTTCATTCCGAACATAGCCTGGAGATAAGCCAGGATCTCTCCGGGACTTTCCAGTGCAAAAAACACCCAGCTGATCAGTACTACCGCCAACGTATAGATCCTGCCGAACACCTTGGGCACACTTTCCAGAATATCTCCTAAGAATAATTTCTCCAGGATCAGGAAAAATGCAAACCACAGCCCCCAGAACAGGAAATTCCATCCCGCACCGTGCCAGATACCGGTCAGCATCCATACCACCAGAATATTAAACAGCTGTCTCGGCAAGCCCTTGCGATTGCCACCCAGCGGAATATACACATACTCCTTGAACCAGGTACTCAGGGAAATATGCCATCTGTGCCAGAAATTTTTGACCGAAGTGGCAACGTACGGATAATTGAAGTTCTCCGGGAAATGGAAGCCTAAGACTGCCCCCAGTCCGATCGCCATGTCGGAATAGCCTGAAAAATCAAAGTAGATCTGCAATGCAAAGGCGGCAATTCCCAGCCATGCCATGAGAACACTCATCTGATCCGTTCCCAGCTCCGTTACCTGTTTCCACAAAAGTCCCAGATTATTGGCCAGCAATACCTTTTTCGCCAGTCCCGTCACAAAACGCTTCGCACCATAGCTGATGGCATCCAGGTCGGTCCGTCTGTCCTGCAGATACCGTTCCACCTGATGATACTTTAAAATAGGCCCGGCGATCAGCTGTGGGAACATGGTCACGTAGACACCGAACTGCAGAATATTACGCTGCGCTTTTGTATCCCCCCGGTACACATCGATCACATAAGACATGGTCTGGAAGGTGTAAAAGGAAATTCCGATGGGTAACGGAAGATTCAGAAACGGAATCGACGTTCCGAAGACCGCATTCACCGTCTGCATCAGGAAATCGGCATATTTAAAAAATCCCAGGATAAAAAGATTGATGACAATGGAACATAGCAAAAAGATCCTGGAGCGATCCTTCCCTCTGTATTCTTCGATCAGCCTTCCCCACACATAATCGGATATGGTAGAAAAAAGCATGAGGAAAATATAGACGGGCTCTCCCCAGGCATAAAAGACCAGGCTCCCCAGGAAGAGAACCAGATTCTTCATCTTCCGGGGAACCAGGAAATAGCAGATCATAAAAATCGGCAAAAACCGAAAAAGAAACAATACACTGCTGAATACCATTCACTCTACTCCGTATTTACTCCAGAGTCTGTCTGATAGCCTCCAGGGCAAGTTCATTCTGCTCCTGACAGTAAGTGATCACGGCCTCATCGCCTTGTTCTTCCACAGAGGAAGTGTCCGCACCCAACTGTACAAAGCATACATAATCGCCTATCCGTTCCACTCGGGATGCCTGAATCTTGCCCAGATTCATGGGATACTGCATCGTGTCATTCACCAGACTGTCACGGTAGGCGTTCAATGCACTTTCTACCTCTTCTACCTTACCATCTTTTGCATGAATAATCAATAAAGTATCTACATTGACGCTGATCATGGGTGCCTCTCCCAGGTAGGCATCATAGAGCTCCGCACTGACACCGTAGGTCTCGTTCAGCATTTCCCCGGGTATCTCGGAATCCGGCCAGTAATTGTCTCCCAGTGCATCCGTAACTGCCTTTTTTGCACTCTGTAACTCTTTCGCAGCGTCCTTCGGATTCTGTGCAGCGGTTGTACTACCGGCCTCGCCGGTCTCCTGTCCCGCTGCGGTGCTCTCCATGGTGGACTGCTGGTTGTCTGATGCAGCACTGTTATTATCCTTGCCTCCGCAGGCGGTCATAGAAAGTGCCAGAGCACTCATAAGTAACATACATGCTAATTTCTTTTTCATAAAATCTCTCCTTGTTTTGCAGGGATATTTCCCATGTTCAGTTGCAGTATCCCCTTTTTGGGGATCCCTATTCTATCAGACGACAATCCGGTAGAAAAAGTTTCATTAAATTTTCAACAGCCAGAACAGAAACGGCATTGTAGCTACGGACAGCACAGTGGTCAGCGCCACGCCCTTAGAGGTCAGCCGGTAATCACCGTCATATTGCTGCGCCAGCATGACTGTCATGCTGCCGACAGGTGTGGCCGTCATGACCAGACAGACACCCAGAAACATGGGGTCTGTAATGAAAAAACGCAGTCCCCACAGAAGCAGTGCCGGCATAAGCAGCAGCTTCACAACAGAAAAGAGCAGCAGCCGCACATCCGTAAACAGATCCTTTAACCGGATCTGTGCCAGCGAATCACCGATTACCAGCATACTTAATGGTCCGGTGACAGCTCCGATCCGGGTGGCAGTATCTTTGAAGACCATCGGAACCGGAAGATTACTGATATACAGGGTCACTGCAATGAGGCAGGAGATCACCCCCACATTCATCAGCTGCTTCCAGTTCAGCTTTTCCCGCTGTCCGGAGGTCTTCATCCTGTTAATGCCATAGGTATAGATCAGCACACTGTAAAGCAGATTAAAAATTGCAGCATGGATCACTGCTTCACCGCCGTACATGGCATCCAGCAGAGGATAGCCCATAAAGCCAATATTGGCGAAGATCGTCATGACCTGATAAGAACCATAATCTTCTCTGTCTGCCCGAAGCAGTCTCGGAATCAGCTCTGCAATCACAAACATGATAGCAAAAAAGATCAGCGCCACAGCCAGCGTAACCAACAATGCCGCCTTATTTTCCAATGTTTCAGGATTCATGCCGGAGGCAATGATCAGCGCCGGATTGCCGATATTAATGACGATACCGGAGATCATCTTGCCGGTATTTTCCCCGAATACTCCGACCTTTCTGCAGATGTACCCGATCAGCATGATCAGGAAAAAAATCACCATTTGTTGAAGTAAAAGCATACGCTGCCTTCTTTCTGTATTTAATCAGGAAATAGTAACTATTCAGAACCCCATTCGCAAAACCGCGTACATCATAGCACATATGTGCTCTTTTTCACAACAAAAAATTATTGTTTTCCACCCTTTTTGCTTTCTTTCTTTACAAAACTACGGACAGTACGCTATACTTGCAAAGGACTATTGATGGAAACGACGCTGCAAAGCAGCAGAATGTGAGGAAATATGAGCATATTAAACGTAGAACACCTGACCCACGGATTTGGAGACCGTGCTATTTTTAACGATGTATCGTTTCGCCTGCTGAAGGGGGAACATATCGGTCTCATCGGTGCCAACGGCGAGGGAAAATCTACCTTTATGAATATTATCACCGGTAAACTGATGCCGGATGAGGGCAAAGTGGAATGGGCGAAGAATGTCCGCGTCGGCTATCTGGACCAGCATACAGTGCTGACCCCCGGTATGACGATCCGTCAGGTACTGGCTTCCGCTTTTGATTTCTTATACGATATGGAAGCACAGATGAATGAAATCTGTGACAAAATGGGAGATGCCACCTCGGAAGAACTGGAACAGTACATGGAAGACCTGGGAACAATCCAGGATCTGCTGACTATGCATGATTTCTATATGATCGATGCCAAAGTGGAGGAAGTGGCAAGAGCTCTTGGACTGATGGATATCGGCCTGGACCGTGATGTGACAGAGTTGTCAGGTGGTCAGCGTACCAAAGTTCTGCTGGGCAAACTTCTGTTGGAAAAGCCCGATATTCTGCTGCTGGATGAGCCGACCAACTATCTGGATGCGGAACATATCGAATGGCTCAAGCGTTATCTGAATGAATATGAGAACGCATTTATCCTGATCAGCCATGACATTCCCTTCCTGAACAGTGTCATCAACCTGATCTATCACATGGACAATCAGGAGCTGACCCGCTATGTGGGCGATTACGACAAGTTCCAGGAAGTCTATGCCATGAAGAAATCCCAGCTGGAGGCCGCATATAATCGTCAGCAGAAGGAGATCGCCGATTTGAGGGATTTCGTAGCAAGAAACAAGGCCCGTGTATCCACCCGTAACATGGCCATGTCCCGCCAGAAGAAGCTGGATAAGATGGATGTCATCGAGCTGGCTGCGGAGAAGCCGAAGCCTGAATTCTCTTTCAAGGAGGGCCGCACCACTGGTCGTATCATTTTCGAGACAAAGGATCTGATCATCGGTTATGACGAGCCGCTGTCCAAGCCCCTGAATCTGTCCATGGAACGTGGCGAGAAGGTAGCGCTGATCGGTGCCAACGGTATCGGTAAGACCACACTGTTGAAGAGCATTCTGGGACTGATCCCGCCTCTATCCGGCGAAGTGGAACAGGGGGATTATCTGGAGATCGGTTATTTCGAGCAGGAAATGTCCGGTTCCGGTGACAACAGCTGTATCGAAGAGATCTGGCAGGAATTTCCCGCGTTTACCCAGTATGAGGTGCGTTCCGCCCTGGCCAGATGCGGTCTGACCACAAAGCATATTGAGAGCCGCGTAAAGGTACTCAGCGGTGGTGAGCAGGCAAAGGTAAGACTCTGCAAGCTCATGAACCGTGCCACGAATGTTCTGTTACTGGACGAGCCAACGAACCATCTGGATGTGGATGCCAAAGACGAGCTGAAACGGGCACTGAAAGAATACAAGGGAAGTATTCTCATGGTCTGCCATGAGCCGGAATTCTACGATGGCCTGGCTACCCAGGTCTGGGATCTGTCCCAGTGGACCACAAAGCTGTAAATGGAAAGTTAGTAAAGAAATGCTATCAAATCCCCGTAGCCCTTGGCAGGGTATAAGAAAC